>Ga0214544_1000627_pt1 | contig 66788 bp, 40 predicted proteins | sample CNSS3metaG_FD_160074 | JGI IMG/M metagenome (GOLD analysis project Ga0214544, IMG submission 160074) | Root nodule microbial communities from cowpea collected in UCLA plant growth center, Los Angeles, California, USA - CNSS3 | ecosystem: Host-associated > Plants > Roots > Nodule | place: USA... | reverse complement strand
TCCTATCAATAATAATACACAGATGAGTTGCTTCCTATTCTCTATTCTCTATTGTTTCTTTCTCTTATCTCTTATCTATTATCCTTTCTTCTCTCTGTTATTCGCTTTATTTCATAACAGTTTCATATTTTTTATTATTTATCCATTATATATCTAAGAGGATTTTATACTAATGAAGTTACTTAGCTCAACATTTTAATTCATTGACATATGTCCCGATCGGAGGGTTTTTTTATAAAATAAGATAATATTATGGTAAAGAAAACTTAATATTATCAAATATTTAATTTTAGAAGGATGTTTGTTTCTTCAAATGTTAGAAAGAAATTATAATTCCATATTTTTCAAATTAGAATATCAAATAACTTTATGAGAACAAAAACATTTATTGAATTTGCAAACGTTAGTGAAACCTAGTTGATAAAATTTAAAAATATAAAATAAAAATAAATACTCAAATTAAAAAATATTTTTAATGTCAGTTTACTTCAACGTTTTAAATTATAATAAAATCTTTTTTTTTATAAACTAATAAAAGTTATAATAAATCACTTGATCATTTAATTGACTTTCATAATTTAAATATAATTTTATTAAACTTGTGATAAGACGAAAAATATCTTGAAATGAATATCATGAGAAACCAAACAGTTAAAAAATAAATAAAAAGTTAAAAAATAAATAAAAAGTATGTAATATATATATATATATATATATATATATATATATATATATATATAATTCAATATATTGTGATATGTGTAATATAACGGAGACGGATTCAAACATGTCATCCGTACGTATAATCATCCTATTCATACATGTGTAGGTATGCAGACAAAATACAATATCAAAATTAAAATGTATGGAAATTCAAAAGTAACATATTAATATGAAAAACGAATTAACCAATTTATTAATATAACATGTGTATAATGGTAATAAAAACTTACATAACCCAAATCCATTTTATAGTTTTAGAAACCCTTTCACCTACTTGTTAACCCAAAACTTATTTTATATTTTTAGAAACCCTCTTACCCACTTGTTACTCCTTTACCTCTTCTTCTCTTGTGTTAGACAATTATATCTCGTATAATAAATATATTGGGAAGAGTTGTACCGACTGCTTTATTTTTACGTTTATGTTTAAATTATAAAAATCTTCATACTATCTTTTCTTCATTCATTGTACACCAAATTAACGCAAAAGTCACAACAAAATATGCTCCAATTCTTTAGTATGTAAAAACAATATGATTTAGATTGAAAATGACTTTGGTCTATAATATTTTTTATTATTTTTCTAAAGCTTTTATTAACTTATTTTTTACAAATATAGTTTAAGAAATAAAATTGTCTGTTTAATTTTAAAGAGTATTTTTAAACTTCAAGTGTAAAACTGCAAGCAAAAGATGAAAGGAGACTTTTTTTTTCTTTCTATTTTATAAGTGCCTGTGAAATTGTCTGAAATGAAAATATTTCTTCATTAGATAACTTTGGATTTCACATTATGCAGTCAGCTGCAACACCACCACTCTATCATCTTGTAAGCTTCAGGCCAAAGCTTCAAAATCTTTCATCAAAATCTCAACTTTTTGCCTTGGGGACTCCTTTCTGCAGACTAAGAATGAATTCAGTTTCTGGGTCTGGGCTAAGACCCCTCAGAGCTGTGGGTGGTTCTTCTTCATCTTCTGGAGGTGATGATGAGTTTGTCACACTGATAGAGTATGTGGGGAAGGAAGGAATACACGTGAAGGATGATCTGGTGGTGTTGCTTGATCACATACAGTATGCTTGCAAGAGAATTGCAGCTCTTGTGGCTTCTCCTTTCAATTACAGCCTTGGCAAACAAACAGGTCTTGCCTCTGTTGGTTCTGATAGAGATGCTCCAAAGCCTCTTGATATTGTCTCGGTATTTTCTTTTTCTCTTTGGAAATTACTAAATGCAGTTTTCTTTGTTTATCTTATCCTTTCATGAATGCTAATTGTTGGCGTGGTGGAAAGTGCTTTCCATTGTGTGAGTGTGTGCTCAGTTGGTATGAAATTGTGTGGATGTAAATGAGAGAAGATAAAAAGGATGTGTGTGCTAAACTTTAGTGTGGTTTTGTCCTCTTATCCTTTCTTGGTTGATTTTTGGGAAGTGATTTTCATTGTGAAAGTGTGTACTCAATTGGGATGGAAATTGAGTAGTTGTAAATGAGAGAAGAAAAAAAAGGATGGAATGAGAGTGGAGGGGCTTCTATTTTCATTACATCTCTTTTGGGAAAAAAAATCATTTCAAATTGGGGTGAAGGTGCATTGTTTAGAGTGGAAAATGCAGACAAAATGATTTTTGTACTATCTTTTCTATTTCTCTCACTTATAGGTAATTTGAGGGTTTTAAATGATGCCTATAGCCGTTCGGATTGTTGAACTTGACCCACTTGGAAAAACTTGATAAATTCGGTTAAAAGATAGACTTTAAATATAATTCAATCTTACAAAACTGATCGGTGACCAGTAAAATGAGATTTATATCCACTTATGTATTTGTGAATTAGTTTTATCTATTGTTGATGCGAGACTTCTAACAAATTCAGCCTCTTATATCTAAATAAGTCATAGAGCAACAACATGAGAATGGCATCTAAGTAAGTAAATACCAATACATGAGACAAGTGTAAAAACATAGTCTTGAATGTTGAATGCCTACCTAAGTTGGTCAAGGGCTATATTCTTTCCTCTACTAACAAGGACCCTTAAATATTAATGGAATAGAGTGTCTGATGCATCATTGCAGAATGAAATTATCTTGTCATCACTCCGAAAATCTGGAAAAGTTGCTGTCATGGCTTCTGAAGAAAATGATGAGCCAACTTGGATACGTGACGATGGTCCATATGTGGTTGTAACAGATCCCCTGGATGGTTCTCGAAATATTGATGCATCCATTCCAACAGGCACAATTTTTGGTATTTATAAGCGCCTCGAGGAACTAGATGATCTACCTATAGAGGAGAAGGCCATGCTGAATTCACTCCAGAGTGGAAGTAGGTTGGTTGCAGCTGCCTATGTTCTCTATTCTTCAGCAACTATTCTCTGCATCACCTTTGGTTCTGGAACACAGGCATTCACTCTTGACCATTCAACAGGAGACTTTGTTCTTACAAATCCAAGCATTAAAATTCCTCCCCGTGGTAAAATATGCATTTTACATTTTCCCTACATAATTTAAAGAGTTTAATAACATACATGCATTACTGGTGTTAGTTTGTACACTTTCAACTACTACAAATTATCCATGTTGCAACTTTTGAAGTGGTTTTTATAAATGATTAGATGATAGTTAGACCTTGTAAGAAAAAGTTACACTACCAGGATATGTATTATTTAATCTAAATCAAATGCTTGAAAATCTAGTATTAAGCCGACTAATTTTGGCATAGGGTAAACTGCTATGTTTTCTGTCCTTAAACTATAACGTGATTTTTGTTTTTGTTCTTATCTCAAATTTTGATCCAGTTAGATCTACGTACTTATGAAATGCATGGATGATGCAGTCTTTCTCACCCAACGGTGTTAACTATTTTTTTACGTGATAAATGGTGAATCACGCTGACCTTTTAAGATGTTAACATGACGAGAACTTATGAACTGCATCCAATGTGATTTGTCGCTCACATAAAAAGCCAATTAACGTTCTTGGGCGATAAACACTGCATCCATCTATTTCTTAAGCATAGGGACCTAATAGGATCAAAATTTGAGATGGAGACAAAAATCAAAATCATGTTATAGTTCAGGGTCCAAAAACATAGTTAAACTTTTGGTACATGCATTATGTTTCATATCTTTATATTGTCCTACTACCTAAGATTGGAAGCATCTTACAATGGGATATTTCTTCATTTGGCTATTGTCATTGTTAACTTCTGAATGAAATATACTTTTGGTTTATGCTGCTGACATCTGCGTAATGTTGTCAGGGCAAATTTATTCTGTAAATGATGCACGATATTTTGACTGGCCTGAAGGTTTAAGGCAATATATAGACACAGTTAGACAAGGAAAAGGTAGATATCCGAAGAAGTACTCTGCCAGGTATATATGTTCTCTGGTGGCTGATCTCCACAGAACTTTGTTGTATGGTGGTGTGGCAATGAATCCAAGGGACCATCTTCGTCTTGTGTATGAAGCAAACCCTCTAAGTTTCATTGTAGAGCAGGCTGGTGGGAGAGGGTCTGATGGTAAACATAGAATTCTTTCCCTTCAACCATTCAAACTTCATCAAAGACTTCCTCTTTTTTTGGGGAGCTTGGAAGACATAGAAGAGTTGGAAAGTTATGGGGATATCCAACAGAAAGTTAATCCTGGTTATGAGGTTTGATGCTGTGTATACCATCTTTCAAACAAGTTTAGAATATTCAACCATCATGGTGCCTGACCAAGTAACTATTTGTTCCAGTGTTCTTTCTTCACATGCGTTATCCATCATCTGTGTTGGTACATCTTTAATTCTCTGATCGTACTTGTGCTCTGATACAAATAAAATTCTGTCAAATACATTGTATGAAAAAATGGATATAAATATATTTTTTCTCTGTTGAGTTCTTGTATTCTGGTATGATTAATCTTTGCCCTGAATTAGTTTTTTTTGGAAAAAACCTTTATAAAATTTCTAAACTAACTCTACTAAATACATCTGAAAAATCTTATCCACCGATGTAGACATTTTTATCATGAAGTTGGTCTAAGCCTAATGAGATTTTCGAACCACTCCTCTCACACCCTAGTGAGATTTCAAGCACACATCTCTCAGACTGAGGAATGTATATCTGTATCTTGGACTAGATATTGGTATGCAGGTGGTCCCATAATTTCCCAATAGCTGGTTATATGATAGGTCCAATGATAGATATGCGGACAAACAAGTCTCTATCTGGATAAATACTCTCTATATTCAGATTTGTGATATTTTGCAATGAAACACTACATGGTCCTTTTATAGGTCTTTGGACATCCCTTCAACTACATTCATTAAATATAACCATTACTTAATCCACAATTAATGAACTCTATTGCATGCTTAATCAATATTAGACTCACTCTCAACCTTTTGCAATCTTCTAGACAATTAATATAATAAGTTTCAACTACACGCATTTAAGTTTATCCAACAAGATATTGTACAATGGTTCAGATTTTCACTATTCCATTCCTATAAGTTAATAACTTAATATCGGTTCACAATCAAAACATCCTCAGCACTACAGTAACAATCAGTCTAAGAATATCGTAGATCGATGAATCTTGTATTGATGAGTGGTGAGGCCTCACATCAATTATCATGAAGAATTGCTTAAAAAAAGTCCATCAAAATTTAAGATCTAATAAATTGAATAACTAAAAATTATTCTTCAATCTAATGAAATTGTGACTATGGAAGATTGATTAATTTTTTATACCATATTCTATCTTTGTTTGACAAATAAGACACTAATTTTTCACTAAAATAGATTTTGATATTATATTATAAAGTGAATTTAAATCTAATTCAACTTTACAACATTGATTTGTAAAATTGATTTGTAAAGTGTTAGATTGCTTTATTATATGCTATAAATCGAGTTTATATTCCATTTATGTGAGATTTTAAACAGTTTTCATATAAGATCCATTATTCAGGTATGTTTTCTCATGTTCTAATAAATTTGTGTTTTATTTTGTCAATTCCGATATTCCCTGTTTGGATAATTAATGCACTATCCTACAAGCACGAATAAAAGATGAAGTTAATTGACTTTGATTAGAGGTGTTAATTTGGCCCCTAGCCCATGAGTCAGTCCTGGCCTATTTTTCATAAAGCTCTCTTTTAGAGGGGCTCAAATGAGGGGGCAAAAGAAAAGCCCTAGTCCCCAAAGCCCCCTCTTTAGTGGGTTAGGGCTAGAGCTAAGGTGGGTTAGGCCCCCCAAATAATATTACATTAAGCTAGAGTCAAGGATCAAGCCGAGCGACATGGACGGTCTGAAGATTCAGATAGGCCCGACGAGCCAAACAGGTCTGATCACTTGGACAAGTCCGAAGCCCAAGACGGGCCCGGTGACTCGGACGAGCCTGACGACCCGAACCGGTCCAACAAACTGGACGAGTCTGAAGACCTATACGTACTTGATGACCCAGACGGGTCTGACGACTCGGACAAGTACGATGACCCGGACGGGCCTAATGATCCGGACGGACCCAAGGACACAGATGAGCCCGAAAATCTGAACAGGCCCGATGATCCAGACGGGCCTGAGGACCTAGACAAGCCTAACGATTCGGACGAGCCTGACGATCCGAATAAGCACGACAATCTAGACAGGCCGGACGACCCCGATGAGACCGACTACCCAAATAGGGCCAAAGACCTACACAGGTCCGACGATCCATACGAGTCCGATGATGTAGACGAGCCCGACGACTCGGACGGGCCCAGTGGTTTGGACGGGCTTATCCAGGTCATTTGGCACGTCCGAATCATTTGGCCCGTTTGACTCATTGTGCCCGTTCTGGTTGTCAAACTCATCTTGGTCATCGGGCCCGTTTGGGTCGTTATGCTTGTCTGGGTCTTTGGGCCCAACCAAACAGGCTCATCCAGGTCATTTGGCCCATCCAGATCTTATGGCCCGTCCGACTCGTTGGGCCCATTTTGGTCGTCAAACTCATGTTGGTCATTGGGCCTGTCTGGTTTGTCGGGCCTGGCCGTGTCGGACTCGTCCAGGTCGTCACGCTTGTTTGGCTCGTTAGGCTCGTCTGGTTTGTCGGGCCCGTTCGGGTGGTCGGGTTGTCCAGGTGCTCATTCTTGTCCGGTTCGTTTGGCCCGTCCAAATTGTTGAACCAGTCCAAATCGTCGGGCCCATCTGGGTCGTCGGGTTCGACCGTGCAGGTTCAGGTCATTTGGCCCGTCCGAATCATCAAGCTCGTTCGGATCGTCGGGCATGTTCGAGTCGTCGGGTCCGTTCAAGTCGTTGGACCCGTCTGGGTCGTCGAGCCCATCTAGGTCGTCGTGCTTGTCGGGGTCGTTGGGCAAGTTCGGGTCATTGGGCCTATTCGGGTCGTCGTGCTTGTCCAGGTTGTTAAGTCTGTCACACAGATAATAATATATTTTAAAAAATAATATATTTTTTTGTTGAAAATGAAAGTCCATGGGTTGACCCTGACCCACAGGGCTTTTGTGGGATTTTTGGTCCTATAGACTTTTTTGATGAAGACTGTTTTTCGATGTGGATTTTTTTTAGCCCTAACCCACATGGGCCAGGACCAAGCCCTGTGGGTTAGGCCAAATTGATACCTCTAGCTCTGATATAAGTTTTGTAACTCAGGGTTTGCAATGTTAAACATTGTTGTTTTCTATTTTTAGACCTTTGCTCGTAAGCAAGCATCTATGTTTTGTTTCAATGGTTTTATTTTATGTTACAGGTAAGATCTTATATTTGTTTTTCATCTAATAATCCAAACTAACATTTTTTTTTTGTATAGCAATTTAAAATTGATTTTTCTAAAGCATTTTTTAAATTGATTATATTATTTATATTTTCACTCTATTTCTCTCTTTTTTCTCATCTGTTTTTTTTCATTAATTGCTGCTAACAAATTCACCATTAAGGAACAAAATACATGTAGTATTGCTAATATAACATATGTCTGAGTATGAAAATATTCTTTTATAATATATAATTAGCTAAATATCCTATGTCCCACAAGGACATTGAATTTATATTTTCTAATTTTTATGTTAGTATTCCTTTCTAATTTATTTATAAATTATGTATTTATATTGATTATGTATTAATAAAGTGGTTTATGATTCAATTTTTTTGCAAATTTACTTTGGGTAATAACGTATTAATTGAAGCTAAACGGCAAGAGTTACCAATTATCCTCTCTGATGTTTAGTGGTTTCCTTACAGTTATATTTAGAAGATATTTCAGTTAGTTGAAAAAAGAAATTACAAATTAGGTTTACTCTCAACATAACTAAAAGTCAATCATTAAATTTTGTTATTATCAGACAACTAAAGGACAAAATGTAAATTAAACTTATTTTAAAATTTAAGGTTTTTTGGTTTTTTTTTAAAAAACTCATTTGATATATAAAACTTTTGAAATCTTGGTATATGAAAAGGACAATTATACAATGCGGTTTTTCAGACCTTTGCTTGGAAATAAACATTAAATAAATAAATAATATCAAACTAAAAGTAACCAAATTGTGACTTCAAATATGGAAAACAATTTTTTTCCAAAATATTTAAGACATAATTTTTGTATCTTTAGTTTATCTTAACATTAATTTATATTGTTATATTAAAAAATTAATTATATTTCGAATTTATAATTACTTTTACACTCTTGTAATTTTATTGTTTTTTCACATTCATCTATTGATATACTTCGAAATACTACACTTTGATCAATAATCAATTTCGATACAAAAGATTGATAATGAAAACAGTACTAACACCAACAAATTGAAAATAAAAATAATGTATTTTATCTTTTAAATTGATATTAAGGTAGAGTAGCTCATATTGGATGAGGTATGATAAGGACATGAAAGTCTTTTTTTCCTTGAGTTCATATTTTTAAAATGCTAGAATGTTTGTAAAGCCCATTTATTTCTCTGTCCTAATAGCTAAGGGACTGCCCCAATCTGTTGAGCCTAAGGCCAGCCCAGAAAGTGTCCAAAACACCTAAACCTAACCCTAACGCCTCATTCTGCTAACTTTCAGAGAAGATTGTTCCCCTACCCCCTTGCAGTTGAACGCAGAGCTCTGCTAGGGCATCGTCCGAGCAACCGTTATTTCACTCTAAGGTCTCATTCGGGTAAGTGGGACTTAGACTTTACCCTTCCCTTTCCATTCCTGTGCCTTGGTATCTATTTGGGTTGAATCTAAAACGGTATGCTTAGTAATACATATGTTTTCCAGTTTTACTGCACTGGTTTGAGTCGCCGTATTTTCCCTCTTCTCAGTGAACTTCAGTGCTCCCACTCAAGGTAAGGGAAGCTAGCTTTTCCTGTTCTTTTAAGTACTTTTTTGCTTGGTTTACTTCTGGTGCACGAGTATGTGTTAGTATGCTGTTGGGTTCGCATGGAAATGGTTGAAAGATGTATTTTTGGTTGGGTGTGCTGCCATGTATGCGTGAACAGGGGCGAGAGCTGATATTTTCACCCAAGCGAGCTCGCCTCGCCCAGGCGAGAATAGTAGAAGCTCGCCCAAACTTTTCTGCTCGAACCTTCGCCCAAGCGAGGGGCTGCTTTTTTAGCGATGAACTGTCTCGCTCAGGCGAGATAGCCTCGCCTAAGCGAGAATCCGCGAAATTGCCCAGAGTCACTGTCACAATCTCGCCTAAGCGAGAGTTTGAAGTTTGAACGAGAGCACTCCTCTCGCCTGAGCGAGGACTCCCAGCTTGAGCGAGACCTAGCTAGGGTTTTGCTATGCTTCGTTTCATGAATATTGTTGGTTGTTTGATTGGCTGGTTCATTGATTTATTGTATAAAGGGGGTGGATATGCATGTGCTATGTATGTTATGGGTGGGAACTAATGAATTGGTGATGAGCTTGGCATGATATATGATTGGTGGTTGGTCATGTATACTAAATGACATGTTAATGGTATGCATAGGAACTTCATGATTGGTTGATTATGTATGAGTAAGGTTTGTGTAGGACGTAATCCCATGACCCTTGTAGTGGGCTCGTGGTGGTGCCTCATCATATGGATATAATTTTGTGGGCCCTCCTAGGGGGAGTTCACAGTGGTGCCTCAGTTATTGGACCTAATTCCATGAACCTCAAGGTGAGAGTTCACGGTGGTGCCTCAAGATCAGGATGTAATTCCACGAGGTTAACGTGGTGGTGCCTCAAGGCCAGGACGTAATTCCACCAAGGCCACGTGGTGGTGCCTCTTGTAAGGGTGTAATTCCGCGAAGGCCTCGTGGTGACGCCTCACTGCTAGGACGTAATTTCACTGTCACGTGGTGGTGCCTCATTGAGCGTATCCAGATAGTCAAGTCTTGGTGTCTTATATGGTTTGGTACCTCATATGTGGATGTCTATCATTTATGCTTGAATATGAAATTGTATGTTGAGTGTATGATATGAGAACTTTTTCATTAGCTTACCATTTGCTTGTTTGTATGATTGTGTGTGGTTTCCTCTTTTGCGATGATCATCAACCTTGTTGATGTGAGCAGATGTGAGAACCTCTGGCAGTGGTAATAATAGTAGAGATGTTGCGGTTTGATGAAATCTTGGACGACTATTGGGCTCACTATGGGGGCCTCAGCTTTTGGAGTTTAGTAGTAGTAGTAGTAGTAGTTTCTCTCGTTCTTGGCGAGTTTTTGTACCTCATTTAGGCCTGTGGAGCCTCTTCCTTTTGTTATGGATATGTTGGGGTACTGTGTACGTCATATTCCGTTTTCCGCACTCTCTGAATATTTAATATATGTGGCGTTTATTTAAATTGATTTCATCTATTTAATTGGGACGTTATAATGTTGCTCAATAATATTTGAATAGTTTGAATGTTTAATTAATTTGATTGTCAAGTTATATATATATATATATATATATATATATATATATATATATATATATTTGATACTTTAATCTTTAACTATAATTTTTATAGTAAATTACTCAATCAATTGTGTTATAAACAATTTTTTCTACATTAGCATGACAAAAATGTGTAGTTTTTTTATTTATATTTTGTTGAATAGCATGACAGAAAAATGTGTAATATTAGCCATATTTTTTGAACTATATGGACACTTTCCTAAAAATAATTCATCATATATTGGTGGTGAGCATGATGAAGACATTGGTTCTTGATTTTATTGTGATTGTCATCTCATAGATTGCTTAAAAAATTATTTAAATATATGAACACTTAAAAATAAATACATAAATAACTTTTTTATGTGAGTTGGTGAGCCAACCCACTTAACCCACCAACCCGTGGTGGGTTGAGCTGAGTTACAAAATTTCTGACTCACCATAAAGTGAGCCGGGTTGGGTTCACTCATTTTCAACCCGGCTCGTGGTGAGCCAACCTTTGTGAGCCGAGTTGGCTCACTTTGACATGTCTATAAACTTTTCTTGACAATGAGTACTGGTTAATAGGTTTAAAGTGATTATATTTATATACATATATATATATATATATATATATATATATATATATATATATATGTGTGTGTGTGTGTGTGTGTGTGTGTGTGTAAAGATAATATTATTAGGCTTAATTACTATATTTTAAATATTATTTATTTTAGAATTTGTTGATTTAGTCATAATTTTTTTCTTAAAAAGTTTAAGGTTAAAGAAAATGAGTGTTTACTTATACACATTTTTTTCATCTCCTTAGATAGCTCAAATATTTTGACCTTAAGTCCACTGGTATCATTAGTAACAATAATTACATTCAAACTATTATCCACTTCGAAGTTTTATGACTCACCACGATTTTATCCTTAAAAGATATTTTAGTAGGTTAAAGGAAGACTGTGTATATAAATATTTCTTAACCTGAACTCTTAAAAGATGTGAAATATTTTGGTGTATTGGAATATGAGTCCCTAAGTCCAGGGCAAAAGGGAAGGAGTGTTTGATTTTGAACTTTTATTTATTTATTTTTTTGTCTTCACAAACAATGTCAATGTTCTAACCTTAAGTATGTCAAGATAGAATGGTTGGATTAATCATTACATCCATGTATTGTCCACTTTGAAACTCAATGATCTTGTCATAATTTTGTCTAAAGATAAAGATGTCTTTGGGGATTGAGAAAGATATATATAAATAACCCTTTACCTTGACTCTTGAAGTGACGTGGGACATTTATGTGTAATAGAAAATAAGTCTTTATATCGGTTAGGAATTCAAGTATGAGTTGAAAGTTTCACATTGAGTATAATTTATTTTCCTTAAGGTTTTAGCTTGAAGATGGTGTTATGATTTGTTATGAGTTTGTTCATGATTCATTGATGTCAAATATTTCCTATCTTTCCTCCTTAAAAGGATACCAACATAATCAAGGGCGAAGGAGAATGAGTGTTGTTTTTAAATATCTTCTTCTCTCATTGACTATGCTATTGTTTTTAAACTCAAATATATTAATGTGTTAGGGTCATCAATTGTCATATTTGAAGTATTGTCCACTTTGAAAATTTTATCAAAATTTTGATCATTAAAAGGAGCCTTGTAGGTTAAGGAAAAAAGGGTATATAAAAGGTTCCACATTGTCTTTAATGCAGATATTTATGAAATTATTTGAAAAAAAAAAGTTTTTATTTGGGCAGCAAACACTTTTCATTTCATGCTAGAAAGTGACAAGTGATGTTTTAAAAAATCTTATCATTTCATGTGAAACACTTAAAACACCTCTTATATATAGTTACACTTGACTCCATTTTTTGTTTTACATCTTTTTAGAATTTCAAGTATTTTAGCATGCTTTTTTTTCTCCATTCTTCGATCTTCGTTCATTCATTCTTCCTAGGTACTCATTCCTTCCATTGCCTCTCTCTCTTCTTCATTTTTTTATTCCTCCCATGGTGGTAGACCTCTTAAAAACAAGGTTATTAGCATTGGAGTCAATTCCTTTTAGGGGAGTCATATTGAATATTTATGTTTAGAAGGAGATTATATGGAGGAAGCATATCTTCCTCCTTCCTTTGTTGTAAATGCAATAATAATTGTTACTCTTTTAATGTTGTTTTACATAATATCCAAACTTGGACCACCTACCAATAACTCATGAATTAAAGTTCTTGTGTTTTTGTTTGTTCATCATCTAGTTTTGGGTCATTTGTTGATTCTTCACAAAAAGAAATACAAGCTACTTTTGTTTGTACTAAAAACAATCTTAAGTCAATTCACAGTTGACAAACTCGTAAATTTATAAAAATTTTGTATTATTTGTTATCATTAAACCTCAGAGTTACTTGTTAGAAGATGTGTAAGCTTGTGTATAATTGTCTCTGTCTTAACATTCATTTTGCAAGTCAATTGCTCAAGTGGACATAATATTTCTATATGAAAAATACATAGGGACATTACTAATGACCGTTATGCAAGATGGACACAACAACATTCTTCCTTTTGACTTTGTCGTAGTTGAAGATGTAACAATTATGCGTTTTTTTATTTGAAACCTCTTTACAAATGTCATCCATTCGATAGTACTTGCCTCATTTTAAATATCCACAACTCTATATGAGGTACTTTAAGAATGCATAACAAAAAAGATGTCAACAGTATAAGTTTCATATATTTTACATCAATATATGTATAACAAATTTCGCTATTTATGACATTTGTTTTTTCTTCTTTTTTTTCAACATTGAATGAGTTCAAATTTAATTACTACTACATAATCACGATGGCTTAAAAAAGAGGAAGCAACATAATGGTTTAATGAAATTTTTTAGGAAAATTTAGATATTTGTGTGCAATGACAAAGAGTAAGAACCTCCTGATTTCTTTTCTAAAAATGGTTACATACACTGTAATAGTTTTTTCAAAAATAGAAGAAAAGAGGTTTCAACAATGATTATAATTGGTCATGTCTACTTAGTAACAACTGAATCATTGGATGATGCATAATTAAAGACAAATACTTATTGAGTGATTCAATTTGGTATGTTAAATGCAAGATTTCTAGTGAAGGAGACCATAAATTTAATAAAGGTGTGACAAGTAGGAAAATTTGTATTCAAATGTGACTATAAGTTTCAAAAACTTCATTTACCTTATTCAGATGTATCTTTAGCATACACATATAAACAAAATAATTCAAATATGTAAATGATATAAATATTAAAGAATCCATACATAATAGACTCTATGTGAGCGTGAACAATTATTAGAGTTCAAGATACCTTCCTTTTAACTAGACATCTCTTATATCAAGGTATACACTAACCACACACATCACCAAGAGTTTCCCATGAAACTCTTTTACCAACACATTCCACATGCCATCTCAATCATTCAATTCTCATGTAAATCCACCACCAACCAAACATATCATGTTCTCCATTTCATACTCAACATAATAAGAATCTCATTTAATCTCATACATTATAATTGCATACCAATGTCCAATCCCATTACATAACAACACACTAATTTCAGTCTCATCATTCAAGCATACACATCAAACATGATCACATATATTGGGCAAGGAAAAGTAGAGGAAACAATCCTAAAACAAACAGCAGCCAACACAGCACTTCCTGCCCGAGTTTCACCCCAGCTAGAGGTCCTCACTCAGGCGAGAGAAGTTCCCTCGCTTAAGCGAGCCTTCATCGCCCAAGTGAGAGCTCGACAGTGGGTACTGCAAGGTTCCAACGAGTTCTCGCTCAAGCGAAAGCGTCTCACCTAAGCGAAATTGCCTCTCGCTCAAAAAGAAAGTTAGTCGCCTAGGCGACAACTCGAGCTGGAACCAAGGATGAGTTCCTGCTACTCTCACTTAGGCAAGGGTCACTCGCTTGGGCGAGATCAACAGGTTTCTCACCTGTTCACACCTGCATTACAATTTTCAGCCAAGCATACACACAACAAAACAGATTCATGCAACCGTCAATATCATTCAAGCACCAAACGCACAAAATAGATCAGGAATGAGCAAAAATAACTTAAAAAAATACAAAGCCCTAGCTTCCCTTACCTTACTCAAACTTAGCCAAACGAAAACAGGACCCCAAGGAGAGCAACACAGCTCCAGAAATAGATTAAGGAGCTGAAAAATATTGGCACATGAAAAACAATAGGGTTACTAGGACAAACCCTAGGCAGAGCCACAACAAGACAACTGAAAAAATGAAGGTTGGGGTCTACTTACATGGAGATACGAGTTCAGGCAGCTCCGAACAAAGAAGATTCGCTAACTTGAGGGGGCAAGAACTTGTGCCCTAGCAGAGTTGCTGCTCAAGAGTTTGAGAAAGGGGAGGGTTTTGTTTTTAGGAAAAGAGACAAGTAAGAGCTTGGTAGGGCTAGAAGGGGTCTTGGAGGTCCCCATAATGGGTTGACCCTGAACCTTCTAAAAGGTCAGGCCCAAACCCTCTCTTAAAACAAAATTTAAATAAAAAAGGGTCTCGCACTCACACATTTGATCATATTTAAAATAAATATCCTAACAATCCTTAAATATAAAACTCTTTTTTTCCTAATTTTTGTACATTATTTTTAACATTATTAATAATGAATATTCACATCTAAATAACAATATTTACATGAGTGACATAAAGAATAAACAATTATCACATTTGTTAATAAAAAAAACAATTTTACTTCTTCAAACGGATTCTAAAAAGTTAATTTAAATGAATTATCACATTTGTTAAATTATTAATTAAAAATTACCAATTTAATATTTTATATAGACAATTAAAGCTCTTATTAATTACCAATATAAAAAAATAATTTAAATAAACATTTTCAAATTCATAATTTATATGATAATTTTCAAGTTTTAAATTTGATATTAAAACAATTATGAAGTTTGTTTTGAATTAACAATCATTTCCTACTTTACAAGTGGCTTTATCATAATTTAAATCAATATTTTTAAATTTGTATTTTAAAGTTAACCTTTAATATTTGAAATAATTTTATTAATTCTGCTTTACATAATTTTAAAATAATTATATTTTTTTTATTACCCAAACTTATATTTTATAAAAAATTGTAATAATATTCAAATAAAAATCAATAATAATTAGTTATAAATTCTTAATTCTAATTAAAAATATTTAATATTAATTAATTATTTTATTTCACTCCCATTCCGTTAATCAACCAAAGTGAAACTTCTTCTTCCTCCCCGTATCTGCAACTGTCCCATCATCAAGCAGGAAGCACAACAAAACACTATTACTAATTAATAATTAGTAATTCCTAATTAATAAATAATCAGTAAGAATAATGAAAGACACGAGGAGGACGAAACAATGACTAATTAGTAATTAGGAGTATTTACATTTAATTATCCATTTAGGAGTTTGATAAATAAAGTGTGGCAAAAGAGAAAATAAGAGTGTCATGGGCAGAAGCAGAAGTAGCTTCCTTTGAAGCAGAAGTTACAGATTGAATGATAATGGCCGATTCAAATCCCCCTAACGAACACTCCAGCCGTGCCAGATTCTATCAGACTTATGTCACCTTTCGTCTCCTCTGCCACGCCTCACGTGTAGGTGCCATCATCGGCAAGTCCGGTGTTCTCATCAAGACGCTTCAAGAAGCCACCGCCGCCAAAATACGAATAGAGGACGCTCCGCCGGAATCTCCCGACCGAGTCATCCTCGTCACTGCCTCTGCCGCTGCCTCCGCCGACGGCGGGGTCTCCAAGGCACAGGAGGCGCTGCTCAAGGTCTTTGAACGGGTTCTTGATGTTGCCGCCGAGACTGTTGACACCGAGGTTGGCAACCGTGTCGTGTCTTGCCGCCTGCTCGCGGATAATGTGCAGGTCGGCGCTGTTATTGGCAAGGCCGGGAAGGTCGTCCAAAATATCAGAATTGACACTGGATGTAAGATTAGGGTTTTGAAAGATGGTTTGCCGGCTGGCACTGCTCCCTCCGATGAAATCATTGAGGTCAGTTGGTTTGTTTGTTTGTTTCTGCTTTTCGTGTTCTTGCAAGGTGTGTTCTTGCAAGGTGCTTTGCGTTGGACAGTTGGATTTTGAAGTTGAAAATTTTTAGTTTAACGGTTTGGCTAAAGAATTGCTAGTGATTTAAGTCAGAGAAACATATCTAACCTAACCTGTCTTTTGTTCTCTATGAATGTATGGAATGGATGTTGAAAACGTACAAATATGAATGAGATTTTGTAGAACTATTCATTGTAGTTGATAGAATTGAAGTGAATGGTTTTTCAAGAAATTGCTTAAATTAATAAAGGGTTCTTTCCGGCTCTATTTTCCTCCCGTTCCTTTTTGTTAAGGAATTTTATGAGAAACCGGAAAAAATGGTTAAATGTGAGGGACTGTATTAGACTTTGTAATATTGATTTTGAATATTGGAGGCGGAGAGTCTGAGCATTGATTAGTGTGGATGTGGATGTTTCCCAACAAAATCTTGAGGCCAAACAGAAGGTGATGTAACACATCAACAATCAGCTGCCACTTAATTAGCTTGTATATATCCTGTCTTTTATACTTGTGATCCTGCTACGTGTTAGCAATTGTTGGCTATTTACAAGAGTGAATTTTTCATTTAAGGACCTTCTCAAAATAGATAGATTCATTGGTTGAAGGAAAATCTTGTGCTGATAGCCTGGACCTTCCTATGAAAGCCGAGATACACCAAAAATACCAAAGTATTGGCGTGTATTCATACCCTATGGATACAGACATGAGCTGTTTAACATAAAATATCATGTGCCGAATAACTCTAATGAACCAGTACTGCCTGGTGAGTAAGCGGAGCCAGTAGCTAAGTGAGATTGTAACTACTGTAGTTTTCAGTTGTTGAAAGGAATCATTAGTGTCGTTTGTAAAAAATGATTTTTGCTTTTTACATTTTCATATTAAAAAAATATAATTTCAAATGGTGTGGGAAATATATGTACGTAAATATGCTTGATAGATCACCGGTATCTTTTTTGTAAATTGTGATCATCATCTGTTGGCTATCACATGTTTGTGTATTGATAAGGAAAGCTGTTGCCTTTGGCTGCCTCCGATGCAGTGTAAGAAAAGACTGCAATCTTTTGCTTAATGTTGGGAACATTTTCCAACTCCCTGCTTAAGGGACCAGTGAATATGGTAAATGGAATTTAATTTATTTGTGCTGTTTTTTATTTTAATACTGAGAAATGATCTTTTGGAATTGTCAGATAGAAGGCCAGCTGACGTCCGTAAAGAAGGCACTAGTTGCTGTCTCCCAGCGACTTCAAGATTGTCCTCCACCTGATAGAACAAAGGTGATGGGAAGCAGACATTATGAAGTGGTTCAGTCTGAACCATTTTCAATTCCGCTTAAGTCTTTAACTAATCTGCATATAGATCACCATCTGCAAAGAAGCTCTACATTATCTTATTTATCCAACAGGTCTAATGGAAATGCCTCTGGTGCTCATAAATTATCAACTGAAGTTAATAGAGCGTCTGCCCTGGATCCAAAAGTACTTCAGCAGGAAGTTACATTTAGAATTCTTTGTTCCAGTGATAGGGTTGGTTTCGTTATTGGAAAGGGAGGCAATACTGTAAGAGCTCTTCAGAACGAATCAGGGGCTATTATAAGTTTTGCTCCTTCAGTAGTTGATTGCGAGGATAGACTAGTTACTATTACTGCTTTAGAGGTTTGTTAAAAGTAATCTTTTTGCTTGTACTTATGTTTATTACGTTGTGTGTATATTAGTGTAGTACATTGTCTATTAATATTTCTTTTCTGCTGGTGGCTTAATTTTTGGCAGAATCCTGAATCATACTATTCCCCTGCACAAAAGGCCGTTGTGCTTGTTTTCTCCAAGTCTGTTGAGGCTGGTGTTGGGAAGGGGCTAGACTTAAAAACGAAAAATGGAACATCTGTTAGTGCACGTCTTGTAGTCTCATCAACCCAAGTTGGTTGCTTGTTAGGGAAAGGAGGGGCAATAGTCTCAGAAATGAGGAAAGCCACAGGGACGCATATAAGAATAATTGGCCATGGTCTGGCTCCAAAGTGTGTATCAGAAAATGATCAATTGGTACAGGTGTGTCCATGATTCTTTATTTGCTTTTTCAATTAAAATGTTTTCAAATTGCATGTGATAGATATGTTCGTTTAATGGTGCCAGCTACTCCTTTTTTATTCCTGCAAATATCCCCAACCTCTCATCATATTATATTTGGTATTGTTTTAAGATATATAATGCCATTCTTATCCTGGTATATTCTGCAAAAGTATCTGGTATCCCTGTGTATGAATGTAGTCCTATTCTTCTTGTCTGCTGGCTTCTTGATTTTTACTGTCAGCTCAGATTGGGGTGAAGTAAGATGGAAAAGAGAACTGTTCCTAGAGAATACAATACAAGTGAATCATTCTCACCATGCACTACCTATATAACGCAATTGCTTCTCCCAGCCTAAATTCTGTTCATGAGACATGTTTGAGATTTTGACTCTTTTTTTTTTTTACTAGTGATACTTTTGATTGACATAACCAAGCTTGAAGCCCCCTTAGGCTTATTCTTATAAATATAGATAATTGTGCTTATTTGTTGGAGGAACAGTTGCTCTAGCAAGTTTAGCCTGATCATAAGGCCTTTGTTTCATATCATTTTTTGGAGGAGAAAGTGTCTTTGATTAACTAGTACGATATATTTATATATCCTATTAAACAACAAGAATGGGGATTTGGCTATGGCGTACAGTTACTATGACAGTGCATGCATAACTCATACCGAAATATGACTGATTTTCATCCTCAGCTTGTAACCTTTTTTATGTTTCTGAATGCTGAGTTTCTTAGTTACTACCCTCCCACTCTCAAAATGTAGATTGTATTTTATTTCCCTCTAGATGCTTTTTGGAGCGATAAGTAGCTATGTTAAGTTTAGATGAGGAATTTTAAAATTTAAGAGACTTTGAATTGTTATGATCTAAATTTCTTACATTTTCATATGCTTTGTTTGGATAAATTAATTTAAATTTTTTAAATTTTAAATTCTTAATTTGGATAGGGTAATTTTATTTCTAAAATATCCAATGTATATACACGTGTATGTTGAAATTTTAGTACCAAACATTAGCTTATTTTAAATATTTGATGTGAGAGAAGAGACATAGATATTGATGTTAAAGGGAAGAGAATGGAAATTTTCAAATTCTTAGTTTTTAGATTGAATTTGGAATTCTACAATTTCAAGTAATCAAAATACTCTAATATATTTCTAAAGTTTCGAGTTTTCTTTTTTTTTAATACTCTATCCAAACAACATATTATGTCTTAGACACTTGGTTTTAGATTCTTTGTTTACTCTTAACTGTTCCTATTGTTTATATGTCAAAACACGTTATTAATCCCTCAAAACGTTAAATTTTTCCTTAAGAGCTATAATTGAAATATAAGCTGTATTCTCTATTTTATAGAGACTAAAAGTTTGATTTTAAAGTTGGAGCTACCTATTCTGTGTCTCAGACTTTTAGCCTCGTTATCATCTTGACATTAGTTCTGAATTCATGGTCTTTCTGATGCATATTAATAGTAACTGCAAGTGTTACATTGGGGCTGCTCAATTTTTATCTTCTTGTGTTTGTTTGATCTAGAGATCTGATCTTAATACTAGCCAAATATTGAAATGTGGTTTTAATGATCTCCTTGTTGATATGTATAGTGATTATTATAACAGATGTTTAACTATGATATTACCTTTTTTCCTTATTAAATCCAGTGTTTATTTTAACATTTAGAGCTGACAAGAAGCTTCTTATTTGCAAGAGGATGTCTATCTTGGGTCATAAACCTCTTGTATATGTAGTTCATTAAATTTGTTTATTAAGGGTGTGTTTGGATTTCAGTTAGGAAACCCAAAACAACTTTCATCTTCCATCGAACATTGTATCAACATGTTTGGCAATTCTTCTTCACAGTTACAAGTAAATCTATCTCAAACTATAGTTGAATTAAAAGCTACAGTGAGCTGCTTTTTCTTAACTCTAGTTGAGTTCAACTCAAATCAACTTTCTAACTGAAATCTAAATGCACACTAAATCCTCAGGATAAGTCTTGCAATCATGTTTCAGCACTTTTTAAAATCATTATTCACTTTTCCCTCAGATATCAGGGGAGTTTTTGAATGTTCAAAGTGCAATATATAATGCAACTAGTAGACTGCGACATCATCTATTTGTCAGTACGCAAAATGGTGGTGGAGGAAGGAGTTTTTCCTCTGTTCTAGCTGGAGGCCAACCGACTGTTGCTTTTTCTCATGGTCTCAATAGACATTCTTTTCCAGGATTAAAGGCACCACTGGTATTTTGCTTTCTCTCTGCTGGCTTGTTTTCCTTTCCAAGTTTTCCATATGAACTGATTAAACTTGGCTGCAGACAGTATCTGGAATAAACTCCAGTGGCACCAATGGTGTCAGTCGAGGATTGATTTCTCAAAAAGGTGGCTTAGAACTTGTCGGGTATGTGTTATGCTAAATAAATTACACATGCTTTAATGCTGATCAATTAGGCCTTAGTATTTTCAGGATCATAGATCTGCATAACTAGGAACTACTACCTATGATTTGGTATAACCAGTGGTGATTTCTGTGGCATACTAGGTCAGATCAGGTCACATCATGTTTGCATTTCTTGTTGATGCCAAACTCATACTCTCACATTTTCTTACATAGAGTTGTTTCTGTTGTGCCAGTTACTCTGCTGTTTGGTGAAAAATCAATACACTTGACTAGCATCCTTTTGTTTTATTCAACATTGACCTTTTAGAGATCATTGTTTATTTGCTATTATTCGGAGCCCAGGCATCGAGTGAAGTTTTGGGACTACTATGACATGGTTTTTAATGTGAACAAAGCTGGCTCACCTTGTTTAATTTCTGCCGCATTACAGTTGCACAACCTGGGTTTGTGTATTTGAATCTCCTCTTAGAAAAGAATACGAAATCCCATTAAATTCTTCACTGAGGCCTTCCTCAGCCCCAAAAGCATGGAAAAAAGAAAATAATTGTTTTTCATTTTCAGCAACAACTTATTGGGACTCGGAAATAGTCACTTGAGCGTTTATAACAGTACGTTACAAAATGTTGAGTTCTTATTATTACTCTCTTTGGTCTGCAGTGGGAGTAAAACTGCAATTGTTACTAATACAACTGTGCAAATTGTGGTTCCGGAGGATATTATATGCTCTGTATTTGGGGAAAACGGTAGTAATCTGGTTCGCTTGAGACAGGTACCCATTCCGGATAAGTTTATGTAAATATACTTTGTTTAGTTGCTCAAGTGCTCCTCACATTAATCTTTTGTGTCGTCACTTCTATGATTTTGTAATTGGTTATTGGTTCTGGTAGGAGAAAATAACCATCCAATGATGCTGAAATTGCTTGATATTCTGGACATGTGGCATTGTTATGACAAACAATGGGACTTGTTTCAAAGATATTGTGGAAGACACTATTATTCCCCCTTTTTTAACTTAATTGTGTTTCCGTTGTCAGATATCAGGGGCTAACGTCATCGTCCATGAACCTCTTCCCGGAACAAGTGACAGGATTATTGTCATATCCGGTACACCTGATGAAACCCAAGCAGCGCAGAGCCTTCTCCAAGCATTTATTCTCACCGGATCACCGTGACAGTACCCATTCAACGATGACCCTTCACTTTTCAAATAGTTCTGCCAATTTTTTGAAACCCTTCTTCATCCTACCCGAAAAAATTCACGCCTTTTTTCCCTGCTAGTAATCTTGGTGTCTAATGTTACTCTAATGTGTCGTTGTCACTCATTTAATTCAATTTCATGAAATTTAGCTGATAAGAATTACCTTAGATAAAAATTATGTAAATGTGAGCGACAACAGACATGTTAAGAGTTGCAATAGACATTCTCGTAATAGGTTGCTAAATGAATTCACATCACAGGTTGTTCACAACGAGGCAGTGTGCTAGGTTAACAACTATCACTTGATTTTTTATTTTTTTTTACTAGTATTGGCGAGTCATATTCAACAGGTCAAGCATATTTGTCACCAGTTACTTCTTGGGTTATTACCCTGTTACATTGTGAACGCTGCAGTAAAGGCATGCTAACTTTAGATACAAATTTACTTGATGTTAGTTTTTCCAATGGTGCTAGGTATGCATCATAATGAGAATAAAACGAGGGTAACTCTTGACGAAAAGGACCAACAATGTGCACAAGTAGGTATAACATCGTTTCATAAAAATTGCAATCAACAAATCCTGGTTTTAGCATTTGATGCATGCTTAAACATTTACCTCGAACTGAATGGTAATACGAGGAAATAATGCCTGAAGACTCGTCCACACGCTTATATATATTGCACGCATTATACTATTACAAGGGTCATAAAAACAAGTTGGTGTTTCAAGTTTATCATGCAGCAGAGGCAGGACTCAGTGTAATTTCCACGTTATCATGGACTCCTTGCAGCAGTAGCTCACCTTCGTATGTCAATACTTTTCTCTTTTTCCCAGCTCTCAGTGTCCCAACAAGTGCTTCAAATATATTTGCACATTCCTCATCATTAAATAGTGTTCCAAATGTTACCTTCACAATAAAAGATGTTTTTTTTGTTAATCTCAAGAGAGCTCTATTCAGAAGCGTATATAACATATCAGCGAACATCTCCACCGAAAGATTAAAACATGAAAGAAAACAAATTGCACAGACATGCTCATTGACGAGGAAATAAATTCACCATTTATTCTCCATGAATGCAGTGGGTTTGCCTAGCTGCCTCCTTCAACAATATGAACATCAAAGCCAGAGTTTACTTATTACTATGATGCCATGCTCTTGGATCGCAAATTTTGTATTGAACAGTTTTCAATTCAGTAAGACACCCCGTTTAAATACGCTATCAGCATGTTTTATTTCTCTTCTTACTACATCATATTACTTATATTGTAGTTTTACATCTTTTTCTCTCTCATTCCGTGTTGAAGAGTATTTGAAATAGATAACTAAAATTGTTTCTAATGAAAACAATTGTTGATGCTTAAGCTTCAGTTCATTATTAGCAGGTATTAGGACCTTTTTTTCCTTAGGATGGAACGGTTCTTTCCCATTTCATTCATCCTAATCTATGCAATTTTCCCAAGAAAAGGAAAGATCTACCTTTCTGGGTTACCAAAACTAAACTATACCTGACACATCCTGAGATGGACTCAGAGATAAAATAAGATCCATCAAGATCCGATTTTCTTAACGACACAGGACCCCATTAACAAACTCATGATCTAGATCTATAACAACAGCATATGTTATTATGCGTGTGTAAGGAATAGATGATGAAGAAATTGTGAGGTTGAAGTTCCATAAATGCAGATTCATAAGAACATGATATAAAAAGAAGATTGAAAGATGAGATTATGTCATAAAGACCTTGTAAGAACCATCTCCTTGGACCTTGCCAAGCCTCTTGATTTCTTGGATGAGCCGCTGAACCTCTTCTTCAACATTCATGGTTCCTCCAACTATAATCACCAAAACAGAAAATATCCTACCTCAGCGCACTTATAGTAGAGTACCTTCACAAAGGATGAATAAATAATAGGTAAACAAATAATATGAGATGCGAAACTATCGGCCAGTGTCAAGAGGATAAATTTATTGACTTTTACATTAAATATGTTAGAGTAAATTGTGTATATCTAATTATTGTAAAATATTGTATATTATGCAGTTACTTAAATAGTTTTAATTCCCAAGTTGGGAATAGTATTTATTTTGACCCTAAAGTGAAATATTTTATTTTTAATTTTTTTTAATTTTACAAAATGTTATTTTTAGTTTATGGAATTATATTATATTTTCTTATTAGTGAATTTTCACTTTTTTATAATGTGAATCTAATACATAAAAAAGTAGTTTTTAATTGAATAAAAATATAAAACTACACTATATATAATTTGTACAAATGGGTAAAATACAGATACCTAGAATTAAAGACGTTTTTAAAAGAAAATATCATATTATCTTTTTTCATTATAATATTTGTCAGTCCCATTCTTTCTGTTTTAGGGAGGTTTGTGTCTGGCCTTTTCGTGGGGCCAAGGCCAGCCCATTAAAGGACCTCCAGAAACCCTCCACTCAGTCCCGTTCACTTCCCATTCTGCCTCCCACTTCCCAAACAACTCACTTACACTCTCCCTTTTTTTCTCCAATAGAGTTCTGCTAGGGTTTGAGCAAGTTTCCCCTACAAGCTAGACAAAAGCATCTCCAAGTAAGTAATCTCTCAGCCTGTATTCCTTTTCGTTTTTAGCTCCTAAGATCCGGTTTCACCTTAACCCATGTCTTGGTCTCATTTTCGTCCTCCCCTATGCTCCTATTTTCAGCTTCTTAAGCTGCTATGGATACTGGTGCTCCTCTGCTAAGAGTCTTTTTTGTAGCTTTCAGTCTAAAAGGTAAGGGAAGTTAGAACTCTTAAATGTTTTTCGAATCGTATGGTTGTTTGGGGTTTTCAAATCGCATTGTTATATTTTGAATAGTGCTTATGATTATTTGAAATTGGACTAGACGTGGTTTGGTTGTACTTTCTTGGTTTGCATATGTGAACAGTGGAGAAACTTGGTATTCTCACCCAAGCGAGGAGGTCTCGCCTAAGCGAACAGGTCTCGCCTAAGCGAGAGTATCAGAAACTTTCCCAGGTTTTTGCTCGAGTTGTCGCTCAAGTGACTAGCTCCAATTTTGAGCGAGTAGTCATCTCGATCAGGCGAGGAGGTCTCGCCTAAGCGATAAAACGCAAAAAAAAAAAAACCTCACTATTCCACTGCTCAAGCTCTCGCCTAGGCGAAAAGGGATCGCCTGAGCGAGAGAATCTCTCTCGCCTAAGCAAGTACTTCCAACATGAGCGAGATCTGGTGTAGGGACGTGCTCTAGTCTTGTTTTCATCTCTGATTTAATTGTTTGCCTATATGATTGAGTGATTTACTGTAAAAGCTTGAAGTATGATGTTGCATATGTTTAATAGGATGAAATGAGACTGTTATATATATATATATATATATATATATATATATATATATATATATATATATTGTGTTTGGCATGAAATGAAACATGGTTTGGTTGGTTGGTTAAGGCATCGACATGAAATTATGATGCTTGAGATGAAATGTGGAATATGGTGTGGAAACATGGATATGGCATGAGATATACGCAATGCCATGAATGTCTTGGTGAGATTTCATGGTGGTGTGTAGTGTATATAATTAGATAAGAATTCAAGTAAGGATTACATCTCGAAAATCTAAAGAATCAGTTAGTCTCACGTAGAGTAGACTGATTCAAGTGGTGAGAGTAGCGGGAGGCCCTAGTCTTTGGCAGGATAATGGCCTTAGATGTTTGAAGGTTAACCTTGTGTGTGGTAGGGTGAAACCCATTGGCAATGGCTTTACAGAGCAGTAGAGGCCACCACAAGTGCAAGCATCTAGTGAATCCAGTCTTATTATATGTATCCAGATAATTGAGTCTTAGAGTCCTGCTTGTTTGCTATCATATGATTGTATGCCTATCGTGTTGCATGTTTTTTATGTGTTTTAAGTATCTGCTTGCTATAACATGTTCAAATTATTTATACTCTAGCTTACCCTTTCTGTTTGCTTGTGTTTGTCTTGTGTGTGGTTTTTCCTTTTGCAATGATCATCAATTTATTGATGTGAGCATATGTGAAAACGCCTAGTGGTCACCAAGGTGATGGAAACTCTGCAGTGTAGCCAAGCTTGGGTTGGATCTCATTCCTTCGAGTACTCTTTGAAGGCACTATTGCCTATGTAATATCTTGCTCTATGAGCAAGCTTTTTGGGCAACTATCAAAAATCTTAAATCTTGTTTTGTTCATGGCATCATGGTGTGCCTTAGTTTTCTTTTCTAAGTATATTTATGGATGACTATAGTGGTGAATCCTTATATATTATTCATCTTGTATGCTCTTTTAATATTATATTTATGTGAGGTTTTATTTAGTAGATTTATTCTATTTAAATGGGGTGTCACAATATTAATGTAAGATTTTTTAGTTTTTGAGATGTAGTTTTTAACGGATATTAGGTATAATTAGATGGGTGGATTATTTTGTTGGTTAAATTGTAGGGAGATATTAGGTATAATTATATATTCCTATTTGGAATTGTTGGACATCGTGGAGATAAAAGGGAGTTATAATCATTGTTGAGTGTATAATGAGGGTTAAAGATAGTTAAAACGAAGCTTAATTTGGCGAGATATTAGTATTATATAATAAGCATGAAGTTTATTTTGTTCTAGGTATACATCACTTGTGCGGTGGATTATTACTCAAGCCACAATGACTAATCATTACACCACAACCTTTAATGTTGTTCAAATGTCATCATGGATGCTTAAGTCATAATGCTCAAGTCATAGTGCATGTTATTTAAGCTATGACTTTGAGGTTTAATCCACAAAAATCTTTAGGCAATTCTCTCCTCTTTCTTTAAGACTTCTAATGTTAAAATGACGAAGTGATCGTTCAAGTATTAAAGTAACAACAGAGTATAATGTTTATGGAACTAGTTAAATTAAACAACTATTGATATTATTCTTAAACGATTAGAAGAAGGATGGTCATTCGGTAATGAGATAGTGTTCAAGAGACACTGCATTGATTATCTATCTTTCGAAGCTAGTGTTGCACAAGTGATGTGAAATTTCTCAAACGAGGAAGTATTCCTTTGTTACAAGAAGCATGGTCGCTCAAACTATGTACACCTAATAATGAAGGTGTTGTATTATGGATTATATGTATTCTTATATATATTCACATATACATATACATATGTATAAATATATACATATGTGCATACATAGTAATGTATATTGTATGTAAATTTTTGTATGATATTGTGACCTATTATGGATGTTCAAACACTTAGTGCGGTATCGTGACCTATTATGAATGTTTGAGTACTTAGTGTGGTATCATGACCAATTATGTCCTACAAAGTTTTAGGCCCAATTCAATTTCATGTCATTTGCTTAGCGAAAGACCACTCATCCAATGAATCATGCGAAATTCGTCCAACGAGTCAATTCATGAAGCGAGTTGTGTGTTTTGAGAAATCTATAAATTAGGTCAAAATACACTTGGAGAGAAAATACATAATCAGTCAAGTGTTTAGTATGTCTACGAGTAGCTTAACTCCCTCAATCCCGGGGATTGAGTGTAATATATTCTTAATTCTCTATGAATTCTTCATTTAATATAATTTTTTCCCATAATCTCTTATGTTTTATTCTTGTTTTAACTACATTGTCTATGAATTTTGCACATTCGGAATACCAACTTATCCAAAAGATAGTTTGAGAAACCAAATTACGATCTTCAATTTGCATGTTCTAGATATGGTGCATATGTGGGAGTAGGGTGATCTGAAAGATAGTCTAGGAAGCGTGGGTAGGATAAAACAATTATTGATTTCACATGCTAGACATAAATGTGATCATTTATCATTCTTAAGCATCAACATATTGGTCATTAATGCAAACGTAATAGTAAAATTTGTTAGACATGGAGTTTTATTATTCTAGTTTAGGTTTTTCTGCGACAAAATCGATGCATGTTACAAATTATGTGTGAGAGACAAAAACATAAATATATTGTTTGTTATTTTTGCTTTGAATGGAATCATGAAACTCAATCTTAGTGAAGCTTTTATATTATATTCTTCTTAATCAAGTTATTTGTTTCCACTGTGTCAATTTCTCTTTATTCTTTATATTTAATTCTTTTTTTTATCAAAATCAAAAAATGTTGTTATTTTCATCCTTTTTCAATAAAGAATCCATTTAGTCTCCATGGAAATAATATATGAACATGTCTATTTCATTACTTGTACGATTTGGTATATTTGTGAATTTCATAACAATTATATATATTAAGATATCAAGTAATAAAAAGTTAAAGAAAATGTGTACATGAATACTACAAAGTAAGTACTCAAATCACCTTGACATAGAAAAATGAAAATGAATTGTTCTTGAAATTTTTAAAATACAATTGAGAATATTGTAATATTAAAAATGTGATAGTTATACAAAAATAAATAAACACAAACAATTGGTGTGCATATAAAGAGACATGTCCACTTATTAAGGACAATTCAAATGATTTACTTCTAATATTAGCTTTTTTATTTTATTCAAAACAATCATTCATATTAATTACTTAATTACCTGATATGCCTACTTAATTTGTGAAATGTGTTACCATTAGCAGTACAATCTTATCTATCCTCTTTATTAATTAATATATATTAATTACTTTAACATACAAAAACAGCACAATAAAAATTTTCCATAGCAAGACATCTACACTAAAAAAATCCATTTCTATGAAATATATTACTTTACATTAAAAAATATTTAAATATAGTTACATTATGATTATTTTAATTTAGATATAATTATATAATAGTTAAACATATTTTCACAATAGTCCTGTAATATTAATTATACTAATTAAATATGAAAGTCCTATGTAATATTATTTGTTTATTAAAATATTAATGTATCTAATATTTATTTACATTTTAGTTATTTTTCAATATTTTAAATTTTTATTATTTTAAATTTTAATTATTTCAAATTTAATTATTTTTTCATAAATGATTAAATGACTTTTTTTAAAACTTAATATTTTTTAACTAAAAAATTACCTACAGAATAAAACTACTTATAATAAAATTATAAAAACTATTTATATATAATTTTATAGTTATAATAATAATAATAATAATAATAATTTTATTATTTTTAATTATCATAAAATTGTGAACACTGCGCTGTATTTTCATTAGTAAATAAAAATGTATATAGTTATACAACATTTTACTTAATTATTTTACAAGAAATAATTAATTACATAAATTGTGAATAAAAATATTATTTTTATTAAGTTTTTAATACATTAATAAAAATAATAATAGCTTATATTTCCAATTAGAATAAATGAAAAAATAAAGATCCCTAATTAATTTGAATAGATAAAATTTTAAATGTATCTCTATTGAAAATTTGATCTTAGAGAAAAATATTAAATAAAACTATATTTTATTTTAATTTCATTTTAGATAAATATTTGAAAATAACTATCTCATTTATAATACATATTGAAAAGAAACTAAAATACATAAATATTACTACATGTTTTATTATATATTTTACAAAACTATAATATTTTATAGAATTAAATTTTATATTATTAAAGTAGTAAAATTTAAATAGTTAATAATTTAAATATAGATAAATATTACACACATTAATAATTATAATAAATTCATAACATTACATTTATACAAGAATATAATATAAAAAAAATATTTACTTTTTAATTTTATAAATTTAAAAAAAAAATGGGTCCGCGAACCCGAGACAAACTGACCTACCTCTGACTCGCAGCTTAACGGACTAAGCAAATTGGACTAAAATGGATTAGCAGATTAAAACACTAACTCAACCTATTTTTTTCTTGGCAGACTGACGGGACAGTCATATTATTCTGGTCCACTTTGAGATAATAAGAAAGGTTAAGACAAAGAATTGATTTGAGTGAAACCCACTCTTTTAAAGAATGAAATTGAAGATTTTCTCTTGTTATTACTACATACAAAAGCTTTAAAAAATATTCTGATTTTAATAAATTATAAAAATGAATTGTTTTCAATATTTCTTTAAAAATATTTAAAACATTTAAACATACATTTGATCTTTATTTTCGTTATTTTTATTCAATTTGGTTAAAATGAATCAATTTTGTCCCTTTCAAATTGACACCAATTTAATATCTTTTATAAAACTTGTATTAATATTTTTTTTAAATTAAAATTTTTATTAATTATTTTTAAATTCAATTATAAATTATTAAATTTAATTATAAATTGAATAACATTTTTATATTTAATTGTTAAATAAAAAACAATTATTTAAAATTTGTAAGAATATAAATATTAAATGTTTTTTCTATTATTTATATTCTAAAATACTTATACTTTTAAAGTTGATATTTAAAAAAATATCAAATATTATAAATATTTAAAAAATTAAACTACTATTTATAAAATTAACATTTAAATATAAAACATTTTAGATTTTAATTTAATATCTCAAATACAATAAAAATATTAAATATGTTCGATTTAAATGTCAATGATAATATATATTTTTAAAACATTTAATAATTATATTTTAATATAATTTTAAATAATTGTATTCTATTTAACAATTAAATATAAGAATTATATTCAATTTATAAATAAATATAATAATTATAATTTAATTTCAAAAGTAACTACTAGTAAGATAAATTTTAATAATATATATATATATATAATATTTATTAAAAATAAAATTTGATCTCAACTTGAAAGGGAAAAATTATTTCATTTTAACAAAAATTGGGACTAAATTAAACAAAAATAACGAATATAGAGAATAAATTAAACAAAAATAACGAATATCGGGACTAAATTGAACAAAAATAAATAATACAACCACAAACTGACATGTGGCACTAACATTGACACGTTGCACAATTGTGACTTGAAACATGGATAATTTTATTAAAATTAAAGAAATTAAAAAAAAATTAAGAAAATAAAAATAATAAGAAAAATCATGAGCTGACACGTGGCATGTACAGTTAAAAAATGTTAACTGTTTAAACACCATTAGTAAAAACAATCAAATTGACCAAAATTTGACAAAAATAAGGACTTAATTGAATACAAAATGAAAATAATGACCAAATTGAATAAAAACAACAAAAATAGGACCAATGTATTTTTAAACTTATTTAAAAACTATTATTTCTTAATTATGTTCCAATACTTAATTTTTTGTAAGAAATTTCTCTCTAATTTATATGCATTTTACTTTTTTCGTTTCAATTTTTTTATAAAATTTAATTTACATGGTTCGATAATTGTTTAAAATAATTTGTTGACATGTAAAATAGATGTAACAAAGAATGACAAAACGAGTCAGCTCAGTCTGTTTTGGTTTGTCCCACCTTAAACACGAATTAGATTAGGCTGACCCACCCCTAAAAAATAGGTCAAAAAGCTTCGGTCCACCACTTTTTTTAATTTTTTATTCACAAAATTTGTTTATATACATACTTATAAATGAATATTTATTTCATATTTAATCATATAAATATTTTTTAAACTTTTAATTAATCAATTAATATATTTAATTAAATAAATTAAAATAATTATTATATTTACATGTTAAATTACTCTATTCAAACTAATATTAAGTGTAAATGATTTAAATTTTAAAAGTATTGTATATTTACATTTATACAAGAATATAATATAACAATTTTTTTTTAAAATTTAAAAGAATAAAAATAATAAATAAATAAAAATGGGTTCGCGGACCCAGGACAAACTGACCTACCTCTGACTCGCAGTTTAACGAACTAAACAGATTGGACTAAAATGGATTAGCAAATTAAAATACTAACTCAACCTATTCTTTTCTTTACAGACTGACGGGTCAGTCATATGATTCTGGTCCACTTTGAGATAATATGGAAGGTTAAGACAAAGAATTGATTTGAGTGAAACACACTCTTTTAAAAAATGAAATTGAAGATTTTCTCTTGTTATTACTACATATAAAAGCTTTAAAAAATATTCTGATTTTAATAAATTATAAAAATGAATTGTTTTCATTATTTCTTTAAAAATATTTAAAAAGTTTAAATATAAATTTGATCTTTATTTTCGTTATTTTTATTCAATTTGGTTAAAATGAATCAATTTTGTCCCTTTCAAATTCACTTTCAAATTGACACCAATTTAATATCTTTTATAAAAATTATACTAATATTTTTTTAAAATTGACAGTTTTATTAATTATTTTTGAAATTCAATTATAAATTATTAAATTTAATTATAAATTGAATAAAATTCATATATTTAATTGTTAAATAAAAAACAATTATTTAAATTTTATATGAGTATAAATATCAAATGTTTTTTTATTATTTATATTCTAAAATACTTATACTTTTAAAATTGATATTTAAAAAAAAATTATAAATATTTCAGAAAAAGTAAACTAATATTTATAAAATTTAAATTTAAATATAAAACATTTTAGATTTTAATTTAATATCTAAAATGCAATAAAAGTATTAAATATGTTAGATTTAAATATCAATGTTAATATATATTTTAAAACATTTAATAATTATATTTTAATATTATTTCAAATAATTATATTCTATTGAAAAATTAAATCTAATAATTATATTCAATTTATAATTAAATATAATAATTTATAATTGAATTTCAAAAATAACTAATAATAATGTAAATTTTAATTATATATATATATATATATATATATATATATATATAATTTATTAAAAATTAAATTAGATCTCAACTTGAAAGGGAAAAATTAATTTATTTTAACAAAAGTTGGAACTAAATTAAAATAAAATAATAAATATAGAGACAAAATTGAACAAAAGTAATGAATACCAGGACTAAATTGAACAAAAATAAATAATACAACCACAAACTGACATATGGCACAATTGTGACTTTAAACATGGATAATTTTTTTGAAGTTAAAGGAATTACAAAAATTTAAAACAAAATGAAAATGAAGACCAAATTACATAAAAACAACATAAATAGTGACCAACATAAATAGTTAACAACAGTTCAAAAATGTTAACCTTTCAAACACCGTTAGTAAAAATGATTGAATTGACAAAAATAAGGATTTAACTGAACACAAAATGAAAATGAGGACCAAATTACATAAAAACAACATAAATAGAGACCGACGTATATTTAAACTTATTTAAAAACTATTATTTCTTAATTATGTTCGAATACTTAATTTTTTGTAAGAAATTTATCTCTAATTTATATGCATTTTATCTTTTCCGTTTCAATTTTTTTTAAATTTAATTTACATGGTTCGATAGTTGCTTAAAATAATTTTGCTGACATGTAAAATAAATGTAACAAATAATGAAAAAAAACGAGTCAGTTCGTTCTGTTTTAGTTTGTCCCACCTTTGGTCCATGAAACATGAAAAAGATTAGGCTGACCCACCCCTAAAAAATAGGCCAAAAGCTTTGGTCCATCCTGCCACAAGACGGACCGACAAGCTGGCCCACCACTTTTTTAAATTTTTATTCATAAGATTTGTTTATATATATATATATATATATATATATATATATATATATGTATATTTATTTCATACTTAATCATATAAATATTTTTTAAACTTTTAATTAATCAATTAATATATTTAATTAAATAAATTAAAATAATTATTATATTTACATGTTAAATTACTCTATTATAACTAATATTAAGTGTAAATGATTTAAATTTTAATAGTATTGTATATTTACATTTATACAAGAATATAATATAACAGTTTTTTTTTAATTTTGAAAATTTAAGAGAATAAAAATAATAAATAAATAAATAAAAATGGGTCCGCGGACCTGGGACAAACTGACCTACCTCTGACTCGCAATTTAACACACTAAGCAGATTGGACTAAAATGGATTAGCAAATTAAAACACTAACTCAACATATTCTTTTCCTGGCAGACTGACGGGCAAGTCATATGATTCTGGTCCACTTTGAGATAATTAATTTGAGATAATATGGAAAGTTAAGACAAAGAATTGATTTGAGTGAAACCCACTCTTTTAAAGAATGAAATTGAAGATTTTCTCTTGTTATTACTACATACAAAAGCTTTAAAAGATATTCTGATTTTAATAAATTATAAAAATGAATTGCTTTCATTATTTCTTTAAGAATATTTAAAATGTTTAAATATACATTTAATCTTTATTTTCGTTATTTTTATTCAATTTGGTTAAAATGAATCAATTTTGTCTCTTTCAAATTCACTTTCAAATTGACACCAATTTAATATCTTTTATAAAAATTATACTAATATTTTTTTTAAATTGACAATTTTATTAATTAATTTTGAAATTCAATTATAAATTATTAAATTTAATTATAAATTGAATAAAATTCTTGTATTTAATTTTTAAATAAAATACAATTTTTTAAAATGTATAAGAATATAAATATTAAATGTTTTTTTCTGTTATTTATATTCTAAAATACTTATATCTTTAAAATTGATATTTAAAACAATTTCAAATAATATAAATCTTTTAGAACAGTAAACTAATATATATAAAATTAACATTTAAATATAAAACATTTTAGATCTTAATTTAATATCTAAAATGCAATAAAAATATTAAATATGTTATATTTAAATGTCAATGTTAATATATATTTTTAAAAAATTTAATAATTATATTTTAATATTATTTTGAAATAATTGTATTCTATTTAACAATTAAATCTAAGAATTATAGTCAATTTATAATTGAATTTTAAAAATAACTAATAATAATGTAAATTTTAATAATACATATATATATATATATAATATTTATTAAAAATTACATTTGATCTCAACTTGAAAGGGAAAAATTATTTTATTTTAAAAAGAGTTGGAACTAAATTAAACAAAGATAACAAATATAGAGACAAATTTGAACAAAAATAACGAATATCATAACTAAATTGAATAAAAATAAATAATACAACCACAAATTGACACGTGGCAGATTTGTGACTTGAAAAATGAATATTTTTTTTGAAATTAAAGAAATTAAAAATAAAATTGACAAAAATTTAAGAAAATCAAAAAATCAAAAAAACCAAGAGTTGAAACATTGCATGTACAGTTCAAAAATATTAACTATTTAAACATTGTTAGTAAAAATGATCAATTTGACCAAAATTTCACAAAAATAAGGACTTAACTGAACACAAAATGAAAATGAGGACCAAATTAAATAAAAATAACATAAATAGAGACCAATGTATATTTAAACTTATTTCAAAACTATTATTTCTTAATTATGTTCGAATACTTAATTTTTTTGTAAGAAATTTATCTCTAGTTTATATGCATTTTACCTTTTCCGTTTCAATTTTTTTTAAATTTAATTTACATGGTTAGATAATTGTTTAAAATAATTTGATGACATGTAAAATAAATGTAACAAAGAATGACAAAACGAGTCAATTCGGTCTATTTTAGTTTGTCCCAACTTTGGTTTGTCAAACACGAATTAGATTAGGCTCACCGATCTCAAAAAATAGGCCAAAATCTTCGGTCCATCCTACCACAAGACGGACCAACAAGCTGACCCACCACTTTTTAATTTTTTTATTCACAATATTTGTTTATATATGTACTTATAAATCAATATATTTATTTCATATTTAATCATATAAATATTTTTTAAACTTTTAATTAATCAATTAATATAGTTAATTAAATAAATTAAAATAATTATTATATGTACATGTTAAATTACTCTATTATAGATAATATTAAGTGTAAATGTTTTAAATTTTAATAGTATTGTATATTTCCATTTATACAAGAATATAATATAACAATTTTTTTTTAATTTAAAAGAGTAAAAAAAATAAAAATAAAAATGGGTTCACGGACCCGGGACAAATTGATCTACCTATGACTCGCAGTTGAACGGACTAAACAGATTGGACTAAAATGGATTACCAAATTAAAACACTGACTCAACCTATTCTTTTCTTGGCAGACTGACGGACCAGTCATATGATTCTGGTCCACTTTGAGATAATTAATATGAGATAATATGGAAGGTTAAGACAAAGAATTGATTTGAGTGAAACACACTCTTTTAAAAAATGAAATTGAACATTTTCTCTGGTTATTACTACATATAAAAGCTTTGAAAAATATTCTGATTTTAATAAATTATACAAATGAATTGTTTTCATTATTTCTTTAAAAATATTTAAAAAGTTTAAATATAACTTTGATCTTTATTTTCGTTATTTTAATTCAATTTGGTTAAAATGAATCAATTTTGTCTCTTTCAAATTCACTTTCAAATTGACACCAATTTAATATCTTTTATAAAAAAATGTACTAATATTTTTTTTAAATTGACATTTTTATTAATTATTTTTGAAATTCAATTATAAATTATAAATTGAATAAAATTCTTATATTTAATTGTTAAATAAAATACAATTATTTAAAATTTATAAGAATATAAATATTAAATGTTTTTTTTCTATTATTTATATTCTAAAATACTTATACTTTTAAAATTGATATTAAAAGAATTCAAATATTAAAAATATCTTAGAAAAGTAAACTAATATTTATAAAATTAACATTTAAATATTAAACATTTTAGATTTTAATTTAATATCTAAAATGCAATAAAAATATTAAATATGTTATATTTAAATGTCAATGTTAATGTTAATATATATTTTTAAAACATTTAATAATTATATTTTAATATTATTTTAAATAATTATATTCTATTTAACAATTAAATATAAGAATTATTTTTAATTTATAATTGAATTTCAAAAATAACTAATAGTAATAATGTAAATTTTAATAATATATATATATATATATAATATTTATTAAAAATTATATTTGATCTCAACTTGAAAGGGAAAAATTATTTTATTTCAAAAAAAGTTGGAACTAAATTAAACAAAAATGACAAATACAGAGACAAATTTGAAAAAAATAACGAATATCGGAACTAAATTGAACAAAAATAAATAATACAACCACAAATTGACATGTGGCACATTTGTGACTTAAAAAATGGATATTTTTTTTGAAATTAAAGAAATTAAAAATAAAATTTACAAAAATTTAAGAAAATAAAACAAATAAAAAATACCAAGAGTTGACACGTGGCATGTACAGTTCAAAAATATTAACTATTTAAACACCGTCAGTAAAAATGATTAAATTGACCAAAATTTGACAAAAATAAGGACTTAACGGAACACAAAATGAAAATGAGGACCAAATTAAATAAAAACAACATAAATAGGGACCAATGTAGATTTAAACTTATTTAAAAACTATTATTTCTTAATTATGTTCGAATACTTAATTTTTTGTAAGAAATTTATCTCTAATTTATATGCATTTTACCTTTTCCGTTTCAAATTTTTTTTAAAATTTAATTTACATGGTTCGATAATTGTTGAAAATAATTTGTTGACATGTAAAATAAATGTAACAAAGAATGGTAAAACGAGTCAAGTCGGTCTATTTTAGTTTGTCCCAACTTTGGTCTGTCAAACACGAATTAGATTTGGCTGACCTACCCTAAAAAGTAGGCCAAAAGCTTCAGTCCATCCTGCCACAAGACGGACCAACAAGCTGACCCACCACTTTTTTTAATTTTTTATTCACAATATTTGTTTATATATGTACTTATAAATCAATATATTCATTTCATATTTAATCATATAAATATTTTTAAAACTTTTAATTAATCAATTAATATATTTAATTAAATAAATTAAAATAATTATTATATTTACATGTTAAATTACTCTATTATAACTAATATTAAGTGTAAATGTTTTAAATTTTAATAGTATTGTATATTTACATTTATACAAGAATATAATATAACAAATTTATTTATTTTATTTATTTTTAAAATTTAAAATAATAAAAATAATAAATAAATAATTAAAAATGGGTCCACGGACCCGGGACAAACTGACCAACCTCTAAGTCGCAATTTAACAAACTAAGTAGATTGGACTAAAATGGATTAGTAGATCAAAACACTGACTCAACCTATTCTTTTCTTGGCAGACTGACAAGCCATTCATATGATTCTTGTCCACTTAGAGATAATTAATTTGAGATAATATGGAAGGTTAAGACAAAGAATTGATTTGAGTGAAACACACTCTTTTAAAAAATGAAATTGAAGATTTTCTCTTGTTATTACTATATACAAAAGCTTTAAAAAAATTCTAATTTTAATAAATTATAGAAATGAATTGTTTTCATTATTTCTTTAAAAATATTTAAAAAGTTTAAATATAAATTTGATCTTATTTTCGTTATTTTTATTCAATTTGGTTAAAATGAATCAATTTTGTCTCTTTCAAATTCATTTTCAAATTGACACCAATTTAATATCTTTTATAAAAATTATACTAATATATTTTTTAAAAATTTACATTTTTATTAATTATTTTTGAAATTCAATTATAAATTATTAAATTTAATTATAAATTGAATAAAATTCTTATATTTAATTGTTAAATAAAATACAATTATTTAAAATTTATAAGAATATATATATTAAATGTTTTTTTCTATTATTTATATTCTAAAATACTTTTACTTTTAAAATTGATATTTAAAAAAATTTCAAATATTATAAATATTTTAGAAAAATAAAGTAATATTTATAAAATTAACATTTAAATATAAAACATTTTAGATTTTAATTTAATATCTAAAATGCAATAAAAATGTTAAATATGTTGTATTTAAATGTGAATGTTAATATATATTTTTAAAACATTTAATAATTATATTTTAATATTATTTTAAATAATTATATTTTATTTAACAATTAAATCTAAGAATTATATTGAATTTATAATTGAATTTCAAAAATAACTAATAATAATGTAAATTTTAATAATATATATAATATTTATTAAAAATTAAATTTGATCTCAACTTGAAAGGAAAAGTTATTTTATTTTACCAAAAGTTGAAACTAAATTAAACAAAAATAATAAATATAGAGACAAAATTGAACAAAAATAACGAATATCGGGACTAAATTGAACAAAAATAAATAATACAACCACAAGTTGACACGTGACACTGACATTGACACATGGCACAATTGTGACTTGAAACATGGATAATTTTTTTGAAATTAAAAATTTTTTTTACAAAAGTTTAGGAAAAAAAACAAAAAAAACAAGAGTTGACACGTGGCATGTACAATTCAAAAATGTTAACTATTTAAACACCGTTAGTAAAAACGATCAAATTGACCAAAATTTGACAAAAACAAGGACTTAACTGAAAACAAAATGAAAATGAGGACCAAATTAAATAAAAACAACATAAATAAGGACCAATGCATATTTAAACTTATTTAAAAACTATTATTTCTTAATTTTGTTCCAATACTTAATTTTTTGTAAGAAATTTATCTACAATTTATAAGCATTTTACTTTTTCCGTTTCAAATTTTTTTAAAAATTTAATTTACATGGTTAGATAATTGTTTAAAATAATTTGCTGACATGTAAAATAAATGTAACAAAGAATGACAAAATGAATTAGTTCGATCTGTTTTAGTTTGTCCCACCTTTGGTCCGTCAAACATGAATTAGATTAAGCTGACCCACCCCTAAAAAATAGGCCGAAGCTTCAGTCCATCCACAAGACGGACCAACTTGGCCCACCACTTTTTTTAGTTTTTTATTCATAAGATTTGTTTATATATATACTTATAAATAAATATTTATTTCATATTTAATCATATAAATATTTTTAAACTTGTAATTAATCAATTAATATATTTAATTAAATAAATTAAAATAACTATTATGTTTACATATTAAATTACTCTATTATAACTAATATTAAGTGTAAATGATTTAAATTTTAATAGTATTGTATATTTACATTGATACAAGAATATAATATAACAAATTTAATATATATTTTTTTTTTAATTTTAAAAATTTAAAAGAATAAAAATAATAAATAAATAAATAAAAATGGATCTGCGGATCCGGGACAAACTGACCTACTTCTGACTCACAGCTTAACGGACTAAGCAGATTGGACTAAAATGGATTAATAGATTAAAACACTGACTCAACCTATTCTTTTCTTGGTAGTCTGACGGGCCAGTCATATGATTCTGGTCCACTTTGACATCATAGTAACAATATATAAAAATATTAATAAAAAAATGAGATAAAATAAATTGAATTTAGAATTTTATTTTTAAAGAAATTCAGAGAAGTATATTGTTTTTATGCATCTTTTGCTTAAAATTCAATTTGCATGGAGATGGATTTAAATATGTTATGCCCCACCAACCATAGAAACATATAATGGGAAAAAAAAATACACAAACATTTGAATATGGATGATGAAATTTTGCGAACTTAGTGTGTTATTTTTTATTCTGCTGCGCTAGAGTCTTTGTTTCTCTGGCTGCGCTGTGTTTGGTCTGGGAAACACAACTTAATCAAATATTTCCCATTTCTATTCTTTTTCCATACTCTCTCCCTTTTCCTTCAATCTTTCTTTTGTCTCTCTATTCTCTCACAACCCCACTCTTCTTCTTCTTCTTCTTCTGCTTCCTTTTTAGGGTTATTATCAAACCTTCCAAACACACTTCCAAAGTTTTCTGCTAGGGATGCTCCACGAATGGATACGCTGAATAATCGCAGCCAGAACGGGGAAGACCACTCTCCGCCGCCGCCGGTGGCTGCACTTCCTATGCATGTGGATGCTTTCCATTATGCCAATGGTTCCGATGGAGGGGAAGAAGCAGCAGCTGCTCCACTGGGCCATGCTTCCTCTGCTGTGTACGCCAGAACCAGTGAACTCACCATTTCTTTTGAGGGCGAAGTTTATGTTTTCCCTGCTGTTACCCCACAAAAGGTTCATTTTATTCCCTCTCAGATTTTATATTTGATTAGAACAACGCCTTGTATTGATTGGTGTGGAGACTTGGCACTATTTGGAGATTGAAGTGTTTGGTTTGAATTTGGTTTGACAGATCTTTGAGGGAAAAATTAAAATGGAAAAAAACTTATTCATGTGGATTTCGATTTGTTAGTTCATGTCTTGTCACCGGTGATGATATTTTTATGTTGAATTAGAATAAAAAAATTGGGAAGTTGTTGCAGAAGGTGTAGGTGACACCCAATCAGTGTTTTCTGAAATGGTTTAAGGTCTTGCATAGAGTGGTGGAGGGATTTCTCAATGTGGTTCTGGACTAGTAGAATGCAGTTTTCTTGCTTTTCTTGGTTCTGGGGCTTGTAATGGTATAACAAGGCTGAGAGAAGAACAAGTTGTCTTTTAATGAAAACTCTGTAATGGTATTATTGATTATCTTTAGATTCTGTTGTCATGCACAGAAGAAATTAGAAAATCCATGAGAAGAACTTCAAGAGGAGGGGTTAAACAGATACATTCCTTTCTGCTCTCTCTTTGTATCAGAAAGTTATTCACCGGGATTTCCCTCCCACACACAATCATTTAACCATGAATGAGTTATTTTGAGTTGAGTCTTGAGCTGGGCCTGATTGTTGTGTGTCATGTGGATTCTTTGACAAGTGGTCCTTGCTGGCTGTAATTTTTATCTTTTGTTCATTTATGTTCATTAAAGTGCTGGTTGGTTTCTCCTCTGGTATTGTATTGACACTATGATTGGTTTAGTTGCTTGATTAAAAAAAAACTGATCATTTTCTTATATCTGAATGACACCTATGCTCCAACTTCAATGTGGATTTCAAATTTTTAAATGGTCATGAGTGATTACTTGTCCTTTGTTAAATTATTCAATTAGATTGGATGTGACTCCTGATTAACTATAAAAAAGTGCTCTACTGTGGCATACTTACACCAGTTCTATAAAATGATTGGACATTTTTTTAAGATTGATACTGCCTTTATTTGCATGAAATATAGGTGCAGGCTGTATTATTACTGTTGGGAGGGCAGGAGGCGCCAAATACTGTTCCCACCTCAGACTTTTTGTTGCAGCAAAACAGTCAGGACATTAGGGTATTTCTTCAGAAATTGCTTTTTCTTTTGAAACATTTTTCTCTGGTTTTTAAAAACTTATTAAGTGTTTTAAATCTTGTTATTATATGCCAGGAAATAAATGATCCTTCCCGGTGTTCAAAGCTTTCCCGAAGAATTGCCTCACTTGTTAGGTTTCGTGAAAAACGAAAAGAGAGATGCTTTGAGAAGAAAATCCGATACTCATGCCGTAAAGAGGTTGCCCAGAGGTAGGCAAGTGTAGTTGGGAAGTAGAAACCCAAAAACATATTTTTGTTTTTCCCCAAAATTATTTACACTCTTGTATCATATTTTTTCATTTTACATTATGAATTGCTGTACAGACCTTTATAAAGTGTTGAAAAATAAGTGCTTATTATTGCTGTGAATTACTCTCCTCTACCATGAAAAGTGCTTAAATTGTATTATTATTTCTTATTTTAGAAGATACACTTATCTCTCCCTGGTGATTTTGATGTCATATAATTTAGTTCATTTTGATGTCATATAATTTAGTTCATTTTGATGTCAATGAGCCCCTCAGGGTCATTTTTCTCTTTCCTTTGATCTTAACATTATTGTTTCACTACTAATTTTGAATCTTTTTATTAAGAAGATGAATTAAAAATTTCAAGTGAAGTTTCAAAGCCTATAATGTGAGTATGAAAGGCTTCACTCTATTCATAACATTCTATTAATAATTCAATTTATAAAATTAGCTTATATAAGAAAGTATAAGTTTACTTGTAGTTACTCTATTTGTTAAGATTATTTTTTGTTAAGCAAAAATTGTGAGCTGACTTGGTATTGAGTGAATACCTGGCTCACATCTGTGCTTCACAAGTAACATCCCCTTCATGCCCGTACCCCTGTTTCTTATGCAAGCATTTATGGTGTTTGAAGTTTGCATTGGTGATTGGTATTTTAGTATTGTGTCTGTCTTGCAAAAGCATTAGCTTTCAGAATAAGAATGAAATTTTTAGTTTTGACCATAATACATATATGCTTTGTTTGTCCTCTAGATGGTATAAGATGGTTTTCTTGGGATTGACAATACTTGGTTATCTAATAGGATGCATCGAAAGAATGGACAATTTGCATCACTGAAGGAAGACTACAAATCTTATGCTGAAAACTGGGATTCAAGCAATGCTACTCCTGGCCCAGAATCTACGTGAGTTTTGTAGTTATTCCTTTTGTTTGGAATAGATGGACTCAATAACTTTAATTCTTAATCTTTAATGGATTGGTTCTAATATGATTATCCTCTGTCATTGTTAAGTGAACGTAGATGCCAGCATTGTGGAATTAGTGAGAAGTCTACTCCAGCTATGCGTCGAGGACCAGCAGGTCCAAGATCTCTATGCAATGCCTGTGGGCTTATGTGGGCTAATAAAGTAATTACTATCTGTTTTAGCTTAGCATGGGACTTACGTTTCTTGTTATTGATTGTTGCAAGTGTTGCTTTCCAGAATCAGATATGACATGTTGGTCTCCCTTTTGTAGCTTACTACCTGAAGGCCATGGCTTAAACACCTTAAATACTGTAGCTTTTGTTGACTAGAATGTCATCAAACTTTAGTAAACCAATATTTTTTTAAGATTTCTTTTCAACCTTTTGTCATTCTGAATGTGATTATCAGTTTATGGGTCCTTTAAGGTCACATTTAGTATCATTGTCAGATAAAATGACAGGAAAACTGAAAAGCAATACTACCTTTTGGCATCTCCGACAAGTGAATGGGTCCTTTATGGTCACATTTAGTATCATTATAATTTGAAAACAAGGATTTTGTGTCAACCTGAAGATGATTTATTTACAGGATGCTCTGTCTTTCTGTTTCAGCAATAATAACAATGTTCTGCCTATTTAACATCTTATCTATTGTAGTTATCAACTCATTGTTAATCATAGTCCTGGAATTTTGTGAAAGATGGTTATTTTGCATGTCTGTATTGTTGTGGCCATGAGAGGATAGGTTATTATTACCAAGTATCAACTGAAAAGGTTCATGTTTCCATATACCCAAGTACTGATCTTTGTTTTCATGCCGTATTGATTTGAAGGGAACTCTGAGAGATCTCACCAAAGCAGGAAGGATTGCTTTTGAACAAAATGAACTGGTATTTTTAATTTTCTTATTGCCGTGGAACAATTTCTTTTCTTCCATTGTCATACTTTCTCCTATTGTAAATAACCAAGATTTAAATATACTGTCTTTATGCTTTACTAAAAACGGATAGACAAGTTCCTCCCAGCCATTGTCTACATCACACTTTTAAAAACACCTAGATCTGTTTGTGTGAAAAGCAGGATGGATCTGGATCCTCTTGGGCACTTACATGACCCTGTTATATGATAAGAAAGGTATACAAACTGTCCTGTGCTGAAATGGCTTGGTCATGAGATGGCCACACATGAGATGATCCAAATGGAAATATGAATTAACTAAGGATGTGAAGGGGTTTGACAAACTTGCTCTGTTACTCATGGCTAGGACACAGTTTAGAGGAGAGACTCTCTTCACATAATTTCATACAAATAAAAGTAAATATTTGTTATTAGTTGGTCTACTGTATAATATGTAATACATATAAGCATCTAATTATGATACAGTTGATGAAATATGATTAGAAGAGGTGTTAGGAGATGACAACATGAAAATTTTGGCATTGCAGTCAACATTATTGAACAATAAATACTATGCAGATATAGCTTGTGTCTATTCCTTAACCTTTTTTGTTAGGTCTACTTGCTTGAAATCTAGAGAAATACTTTATCCTGTAATTTAGCTCTCAGTGGTCTCCAATTTGTAAATTCTGATATGATCTTTGCTCAAAAGATGTTTGAAATTTCAAGTCTAACAATATTCTCTTTATTTTAAGGATACTTCAGCTGATATAAAGCCTTCAAAAGCAGAAGCAGAACATTCTTGTGCCAAGCAAGACAAAGAGGTACTAATATTAGAATTTTTGAAATTTCTTTATCAAATTAATAAAAACTTTATTTTGTTCATGTATAGCTGTTTCTTTAACTTTTTTATCTTGCAACATTGCTGGTCTGTTCTCTATCCTTGTTTACCAAACTTCGACAAAGGATTATTAAACTGCATGAAAACTCTTCGTTTTTTAATATCAGTATATTGTTTTCTGAGGGTCCATACGCTTTTTTTTTTTTCAAACTTGTGCTTGCTGATGCTGATTATTATCAATTTGTTCACTTTTGAGTACTGTTTACCTGATGGAACACTGATCCTCATGCTGACACTGTTTCCTTGGCTGTGGATTTGTAATTTTTATTTTTTAATTTATCAGGGAAGCCCTGAGGAAACAAAGCCTGTGCAAATAGATTCCAGACGGTCACCTCAAAAGACAAATGAGCAGGTTTTATCTAAATTATGGTTCAATCTATGACGAAGAAATTTGCTCTATTTGCTTATATGAGATTATGCAAAAGTTGACAATTTGATTAACTGTTAAGTTGACTCCCTACTAAAATTGTGTTTTAGGTCATAGTCCTTTGGTTTGTTCATAGTAGCTTGTATGGCATGGAACTCATGGTGTTATATCAACAATATACCTTAAAAGCTTTTCAACTTTTGAATATTGTCCTTCAATTTAATTTTGTGGGTTTACAGTTTATCATCGGAACTGCTGAATCAGTTACTGACAACTTGTCCATCCAAGTGGAGAATCATGCTCTTGGTCTACATGAACAGGTATTCCTTTTTCCTTCCTTAATCAACCATTGAGATGGTTAAGTTAAAAGGATTGAGGTGATAGGAACTCCTTCGACAATTGGTATGATATACTTTTGAGATTTACAGGATACTCTTGAGGATCTTGCTGATGCTTCTGGAACCGAGTTTGAGATTCCCGCTGGTTTTGATGAACAGGTATATGTTACAACTCATTGATTTGTCACCATTCCTGATTGATTAATTTTACTAAATTTTATGATACGTACAGGTTGATATTGATGATTCCAACATGAGAACATATTGGTTGTGATCTAAAGATGTTTCTGTGCGCAATCAGCAGTTTTGTTCCCAATGGAAACGCATATACACTGCTGGTTCAACTAACATTGGAGGACTTCTAGGAATAGTTTATGTTTTATAGACAAACTATTTCTGGAAGCACTGTGAATTATATGATTGTAGACTTCCAGTTTTCATACATGAGTTCCTGTACATCCCTTTGTGACCAGATTTGATTTATATATAATGTGAATAGTTCAGTTTTTCTTTTACCTTCTGCGGTATTCAACTTTGATTTTGTCTTCTTTTGTGGTAACTCAGCTAAAGGTATAATTAGATGCGAGACAGAATAAAAAGATGCATACCTACCTCATTACGTTTGTCCACATGAAATTATCAAATAAAAATTCATTTGGAATATTAAAAATTCATTGTCGTCTTTTAACAGAATTTTAAAAGTCTTAACTTGATATTTTATACTTTTAAAAAGACTCATTTAGTATTTTGGTTAAAATACCTTTTTTGTCTCAATATTCATCAAATTTTGTTAAATCAGTCTAAATTTTGATTTTGTTCTCAAATAGGTTCTTATTTTCGTCAATTTTGTTTAATTTGGTCCTTTTCACTAACATCGTTTAAATTATTAATGATCGTGAACAATGATGATCATATGTCATTTTGTGATTTTTTTTATTTCTTTTTTAAGTTTTTTTCAAAATTGGTTTGACAAACTTTGTCCCAATTGAATCTAGCTGACTTCTTTAGTAACTTTACCATGGGTTTAGTTTTTTCTACAGGATATGAGATATGGTCGTTAATCTTCTATAAGTAATATAGTGCACTTCTCACACAACTTTTGCTCTTAGCAGCTTGTCAACCACAACATTTGTTGTTGTTCTTCTCTCTTCTTTTAACTTCCTCTTTTTTTGTGATGCCGACCTTGCTTCTTTAAAGACTTATAGCTTGTGGCAAGTTATTCTTGAATCAACTCTCGATATATCTGTTGTCGTTCAGTTGAGAAAGATCTACATTTTGATTAAGCACGTGGCCGATGATCTTCTCCTTTTCTCCCCAGGGTTGTTCCCATCTTCAAATCCTTTCCTCCTTGGAGGATGAAGTGTTTTGTGTCCCTAACTAGTTCAACCCTAATGTCTAGATCTTCAAACTAACTTAACCTTTTCTACATTATTAGTCATAAGTTGAGGGATTGACAATTGAAAACTCGTGATGTAGTACTCTCGGGGCTGGCTTCTAATCAACATGCATCATGATGATGTCTCTAGATGTTGATGGAAACTACAATGCCAGATGTGGGGTGGACACGATAGCACCAAGGAGATTTAGGGAATGTCTTCCCAAAAGAATATTGTAAGACATGTTGGCATCCATAACCAAAAACATGATGGGTATCGTCTTGGTATGGGCATCTTCCCCAAATGTGGTATATAAGTTGACGAATCCTCTTGTATTCACCCTTTCATCCGTAAAATCGATTATCTGCTTGTCGTATGAGTGCATGACATCTTCAGGTAACTCCAACTTCTTAAATGTCTTCCAATATAAGTCAACTGAACTTCCTTGGTCAACCAACATTTTCTTGACCGCGAAGTTCTTGATTTCAATCTTTATGACCATGTGATCATCTTGCTTCTGATCAATGAATGTAATAGGAGGCATACTCTGTCTGGACGACCTGGTGACGACATTAACTGACTGTACTTCCCTTGGTTACCTTTTTCTTGGGTTGAAGTCGAAGATCCTCCTCCTGTGAACCCTACAGATATGGTGTTGATTACCCCTCTCAACAGGGTTTTGGTTCTTTGCGCCTTTCCACTTATATTGCTGGTGTTTCCCTGGTTCTATCATATTGGTTGTGGTCCCTGCGACAATCTCTTTTGTCATCGAATCTTCTTAGCTTATTCCGAAAACTTCCACCCTCACCTCTCCGGACAAGGTGTCTGAGATGTCATGCTTAGATAAACTCCTAAATCTTATCCTTCAGTGCCACACATGAAAAGTCTCCTAATCCTCGACCTAGGAGTTTGTCTTTAATATCCAATAGTCTCACATCGCTTAAACATTAAGACTAAGGGTAGTTTAAATACTACTTCCTCCCTTCAACGTCTGAGACGTCTCTTAAAAAAAAAATTTGACGGAATTTCATACTTCAAACCAAAAATACCTCATGCAATAATGGACCTCGACACTTAAACAAAAACGATTAAATTAAATTTAGAAAAAAATATTAAATAAAAAGCGGTTAAATTAAATAAATGGTTAGTTAATGTTTAAAATTTTAAGAAAATGTGGATACCAAATCCATATGTTATTATTATAAGTTGAGAATTAATAACTTATGATTTCCCAGGCGCCACCTTGATCCGCAAGAAAATCCCCTCTCATTCAAACACCGTTCACAACTCATTGCTTCCCTCTCACAAATACGTTTTGTTAGTTCGTTGATCAGTATTCCAATATCGGAAATCTATCTGGCGATGGCGGTTGCTGCCGCCGCTCCTCTGGGTTCGTCGGTGATCTCGCTGGTGAACCGGCTCCAGGACATCTTCAGCCGTGTGGGGAGCCACAACTCCATTGACCTCCCTCAGGTGGCAGTTGTCGGCAGCCAAAGCAGCGGCAAGTCCAGCGTCCTCGAAGCCCTCGTGGGCCGCGACTTCCTCCCACGCGGCAGTGACATCTGCACGCGCCGCCCCCTCGTTCTCCAACTCGTCCAAATCAACCCCTCTCAGGACGAGTTCGGCGAGTTCCTCCACTTGCCTGGCCGCAAGTTCCACGATTTCTCCCAAATTCGCTCCGAAATTCAGGTTCACTTTTAATTCCAATTGAATTCGAATTTGATTTTTCTGGAATGTATCACTCAAGTATCACTGTCTTATTTTTGTGTGTGTGTGTGTGTGTTCTTTTCCTTTCTTGAGTAGGCTGAAACTGATAGGGAAGCTGGAGGGAACAAAGGTGTCTCTGATAAACAAATACGTTTGAAGATTTTTTCGCCGAATGTTCTAGACATCACGCTCGTGGATCTCCCTGGCCTCACCAAGGTTCCCGTCGGTGACCAGCCTTCGGATATTGAGGCTCGAATTAGAACCATGATCATGTCTTATATCAAAACTCCAACCTGTCTTATTCTCGCGGTTACGCCGGCGAATTCCGATTTGGCTAATTCAGATGCTCTTCAGATGGCGGCAATTGCCGATCCTGATGGTGGCCTTTTTGTTCCTTGAGCCTAAAGTGATGATCATTTTTGTGTCCCTTTGATTGTAGGTGGTGATTGGAAATTTTTTTCGTTTGCCTTTCTTTTATTGCAGGGAACAGGACAATTGGTGTCATCACGAAGGTATAGTATAACGAATGAATGTGGTTGTGATTTTTGTTGAGGTGTTTCTGTGTGCTGACGAATTTGGGGGTGTGTTGTGTTGGTTGGATTCTAGTTGGATATCATGGACAGAGGTACTGATGCGCGAAATCTGTTGCTAGGAAAAGTTATTCCCCTCCGACTTGGTTACGTGGGTGTTGTGAATCGATGTCAAGAGGTAATGATGTTGTCCTCCCAAGTCATTGATGAATATGCGCTTATGAATTGGTTGACTGGCCTGTTGTTTGACATGCAAGGCTGAAATTTAGTTTTTTGTTTTCGTCTCTAAAAGGACATTTTAATGAACCGAAGTATAAAGGATGCTCTTGTTGCTGAAGAGAAGTTTTTCCGCAGTCGTCCTGTAAGGAATTACCTTTGCTTTATAGTATTCAACATATCACGTCTATATACTGATTTAATTTATGCTATTCAAGATATACAGTGGATTGGCGGATAGTTGTGGTGTTCCTCAATTGGCAAAGAAATTGAACAAGGTAAAGAATTTGCAATGTTGAAAACGAAAATTAGCTTTTAATATTACTGTTACTTGTCTGGCTTTAATTGGATTTTCTGCTACCTTATATATTTAAAGTTCTAATTCCCCGCTGGAAGTTCTAATTATTGTGAATTCTTATAGAATTCCAGTTCCTGAACTTAAGAATGTCTTGTGCTATTTGCTTGTCATTCTTCTGCAGATTCTTGCGCAACATATCAAGGCCTTATTACCAGGGCTGAGAGCACGTATCAGTGCTTCCCTAGTCACTCTTGCGAAGGAAAATGCAAGCTATGGAGAAATCACAGAGTCCAAGGCATGTGTCCCTATGATTTACCAACTTAAAATATACTGTATAACTTTTTGTGATAAAAAGTGATTGGGTTCTACTCTTGCTGGCCATTTACCTAATTTTATCCATGATTCTTGATCTCCTATAGGCTGGACAGGGTGCTCTTCTCCTTAATATTCTTTCAAAATACTGTGATGGTACTTAATTATCCCTTGTATCTGATTTCTTATTTTGTCAACTTTTACATCTGTTAATTAATTCCATTTCTTTCGAATATGTTGAATGGTTTCCACTTGTAACTACCTTCCGAATTTGATCATACCATCTTGTTTTTTTGCTTATTGAAAACAGCATTCTCCTCCATGGTAGAGGGAAATAACGAGGAGATGTCTACATCTGAGCTCTTTGGTGGTGCACGAATTCATTACATTTTTCAATCTATCTTTGTGAGAAGCTTAGAGGTATACTTATATAATAGCCTTTCTTTTCTGTATACCCAGTTTTATTTAAAGTTTCTTAAAATTATTATTATAAATAATATTGATAAATAGCAAATCTAATTTGATTGAAGGAATAGTTTTAAATAAGCAAAATGTTTTGTTTGGCTTCACATGATCACTGCATAGTGTTGAACTAAATCTTCATTTTTATATTGTTTTAATGATCTAATTCCATCTAAGCAAACTATAAAGTATATAAATTGAAATCTAATTAATTATTTCAAGTAAGTGGAAAAATATATTAATTTTACATGAGAACATTTATATAATGTAGATTTTTTAGGCAACAGGCAAAATGTATGTTTTACACTTTGAATCCATGGAACCACCTAATGATCATGTGGCTCCAGTCATTTCTTCAGAGCTAGCTCCTGTCTTATTATAATTCAATTAGATGATCCCTTACAGGAGGTGGATCCATGTGAAGGTTTGACTGATGACGATATTCGCACAGCCATACAGAATGCAACTGGACCTAAATCTGCACTGTTTGTTCCAGAGGCAGGTCTTGTCACCCTCTTAGGGAAACGCAATTCTGATATTTTCTTAGTTGAACCCACGTTCTTATCCTATCAAGTGTGTAATTTTTTTGGCCAACTGAAAAAATTCTTTATTTATTATCTCCATGTAATTAGGTCCCATTTGAAGTTCTTGTGAGAAGGCAGATATCTCGTCTATTGGATCCAAGTCTTCAGTGCGCTAGGTTCACATATGACGAGTTAGTGAAGGTAAGGTTTTATCTCTTGCTATTCTGCTTCCTTGTTCAATATGGTTCAAACATCTAAATTTAAATCTGTTCTCTTCAGATCAGCCATCGCTGCTTGGCAACTGAATTACAGCGGTTCCCTTTCTTGAGAAAGAGCATGGATGAAGTTATTGGGAGCTTTTTACGAGAAGGCCTAGAACCTTCTGAGACTATGATAACACACGTCATAGAAATGGAGGTACACGTAAATCTGATTTATTTGATAATTGTTTATGTATAAATGTATACTTGCTCTTCCTACTGCAATTATTTTAAGAAGATGCTGAAAAATGTAGTTGGCTGCTAAGATTATGGAGTCTGAACTTGGTTGCACAATACAAATCCTACAAAATAATATATGCCATAGTGATCTATCCTGGTCACGTGGAGTGGCTGTCTCCCAAAATCCTTTAGTTGGATAGCAAGAAGGATGACCACTATAATAAATATTACAGATACGTGACCAATACTTTTAAGAGAAATAAGAACATAAGAGTGAACCAAAAATAATTAGGGAATTAATAGATAAAACCAAACACATCAGTTATGTGAAATGAGACCAAGGTAAGGGAGTTGGATAAAAGAATAAAGACATACAAATTAGGGAATTTTGAAGAAAGAACACCACACAAAAAACATAAAAAAGAACAATCACGTGTGAGCTATGAATCTTATGATGCCTAGTGTGAAGAGACTGAAGGATGAAGGTGGAACATTGAACAAAGATGCCTGAACACTTAGAAGTAGTGAGATCAAATAATATATTGGGTTGACCATATATTGGGTCTGTGGCTGCAAATGAAATAGAGGTTATACTTACTATTTTTCATCCAAACAGAGGTCATCAAACTTTAAGTTGTGTTAAGACAACCTTTATGTATGTTTTAGGTGTAAAAAAAGGTCAAATCACAAAATATCCAAAATATAAGGTTCGATAGCTCAGTTTTTTTTTTTTGGAGGAGGGGTCAAATTATAATATATAGGTGCATGCAAACCTTATATTTAAAATTGATTTTATGAGATTGAGTTAAACTTAATAGCTACTTTCTAAGATATTATCCTAATGAGATTTGTTAAATCTATCGTGCCAATTGCTATTGGGTTATTGTTGGACCACTCAAAAATATATAGTTCCACACTTGAGATGTCTAGGCCTTGGTATGAGGGGGTGTGTTGGAGATCCTAAATCTCACCTTACAAATTGGTTGAGCTTGTGTCAGACTTAAAGTCTATTTTTTTAAGAGGGGAGCATGAAAAAGGGGTTTTTACTTCTGAAATTTCTCCACATTTCAAGCCTTGTGGCAGCATTGTGCCACTCTGCTGCTATATTTATGTGAACATTGTTTAGTTATAGAAAATTCATAAATTGTTTTAAAATATCTGGATTGGATTAATTTATTGACTTGGACAAATATATATATATATATATATATATATATATATATATATATATATATATATATATTTCAATAAATTGGCTGTGCCAAAGCATCACTCACTATGCTAATTGTCATCCCAACTATGCTTATACTATATATTTTTTTAACTATTATTATATTTATATAATATATTTTATCAACATACCAAGACTTTGTTTATTAATGTCATCGTGACATCAATCGATCTGATGAAACTTCAATTCCATGTTCATGATTTCTCATTCAAGCTACAATTTACAGATGGACTACATAAACACTTCCCACCCAAATTTTATTGGTGGAAGCAAGGCTATCGAAGCTGCAGTGCAACAGACTAGGTCTTCTAGAGTTGCTTTACCAGTTTCTAGCGCGAAGGTGTACATATTATGTCCTCTCATCCAATTATATGCTCTGTTTTTCATGCTAGATGTGAATGCTTTTCTATCTTTTATTTCAATATTCTCTTCTTAATTTCAAGTAGGATGGGCTGGAATCCGAGAAGGGACCACCAGCCTCTGATAAAAGTGGGAAGACTCGATCTATTTTTGCAAGACATGCAAATGGAGTAGCGGCTGATAAGGTATATATGTAATTTTATCCTGTTACTGACTAGACTTTTTCTAATACATGTATATTTTACAGTAGTTAATACTTCAGAGAAATCTAAACATGGGATATTAGATTATTATCTTGTTCTGTTCTTTTCAATCATTATAAGGAGTTCTTTTTTTCGAAAAAAACAGGGTGTTCATGTTGCATCGGATGTTGAGAAAGTTGTGACATCTGGTAAATTGTTTTCTATTTAATCAAGTGTCTTTGATGTATCAACCAGCGTCATTTTTTTTATACATTAGAAATTATATAATGCATGATATTGTATCCCAGGAACCATTGGTGGATCTGGCTGGAGGATTTCATTCATTTTTAGTGGAGGTGATAATCGTGTGTCCATGAAGGAAAATATTGCTAGTAAACCACATACTGAACCAGTCCATAATGCGCAGTCATTCTCTATGATTCATTTGAGAGAGGTATGGTTGTTGACACCTCTTAGCTGGTTCAATATCAATATATATATATATATATATATCATGTATATTGATCTATTTTGGTTTTTGTAGCCCCCTCCCGTCTTAAGGCCATTGGAGAGCAATTCAGATACAGAAACTGTTGAAATCACAGTAACAAAGTTGCTTTTGAAATCATACTATGAGATTGTCCGAAAGAATGTTGAAGATCTTGTCCCCAAAGCAATTATGCACTTCCTGGTACGTTATGTTCTTTTTCTAGGCTTTGGAAATTTGTTTCATAATTAATTAGACGTTGCACATGATGAATGCAATCTGTGTGGTTGCAAAAATATTTATTAATATTTATTTCCATTTCCTGATCTGTTCTGTAATCTGACTAAATGAATGAAATACATAGATCTGATGCATATCTTTTTGTATTATTGGAAATAGAGTGTGATAAGACAAATAGTTTTAGAACCCACTAGTTATTTTTGTCTAATGCTCAAAGGTCACAGGTTTTTCTTTTGCATGGTTGGAAATTGAAGTGATTGATGAAGTTTGAAATTAGTTAGGACCACATAAGCAAAAATTGTTATGTTGTCTTGTCTACTGTAAGTTTTTGGGTATAGATGTACTGTCAAGCCTCCGTGGTTTGTTTCATAAACCGTTGATAAAGTGCTCCTTGTTTTTAGATGTTCTCTCACTGGCTAATGATAATGATATTACGAGATATTTTCTAGATTTTTTGTAATCTCCCTCGATTTAGAGCTTACTAAGCCTCTAAGCTCACTACACTTATTCACACCAAAAAGATAGCGAACTAAAAATGTAACACATGACAACAATGTCTGAGAGTTTAGATGGGTCTATACCATTAAAGATTGGAGATGGGGCCTGATTGCATCTTTGTGACCGGAGTAGGCACGACTAGACATCTTAAGGGACAGATAAAACTAATGTGATACAAGTTAGAAAGTCAAACCATCAAAATGGTCATTGATGGCAAGAAAGGTCACCACTGCTTTGATTGTTAATATAGACTGTTGACTGATTTTTAAACAGGATAATAGTAGGTAATTTTGTTATTCCTGCTCATCCTCAGTGTAAAACTTGCCAAACTTCACACCCAGAATTTACCGTTTACTGAACACGGTCATGGTATGATGAGGGAAACTATGTGGGATGGACCTGTGAGAGAACACCAATTGATAGGGATACAAATCATATATATAATCAGTGATAGGCCTGCTGCTGTATGATAATTAATGGAAATCATTACAAAAAGGTTTTGGTTATAAGTAAGTCTAAGAGTCAATATTAATGAAAATTATTAGAAAAAGGTTTTTATTATCAAGCAGTCCGAGGCAACATGATAATTAGAAGTTTGAGACCAAACATGATAATCAATAAAGATTATTATAAATATTTTAATTATCAAATAAGTTAAAACCTTAGATGATAATTAATAATTTTTAATATTATTATAATTATTGAGCAGGTTTAAGACTCATAATAATAAAATAATTTAAAATATTATTACATACCGAATTACTTGCAAAAAAAACATATTAGATACACTTGAAAAAATAATCAAAGACATGTCAAAACATAGACAAATAAAATAAGAAAGAAGAAAAGGTCATGCCAAATAATCAGAGAGGAAAAAAAGTCCATCAATTGATCACACATTCTAGAACCTGAGTAGTGCCTATTACATTCCATGCTTTAGGAGATAAGAAGAGAGGGAATAGAACCCTTGCAAGCTAAACGAAAAGCATGAGGTCACTGTCCACGGGAATGAGACCCAAAATTTGGTTGAAACGAAAGATGTGGCCATGGCTCCCAAGCTAAACGAAAAGCATGAGGCCACTGTCCACGGGAATGAGACCCAACATTTGGTTGAAACGAAAGATGTGGCCATGGCTCCCGGAGCTTCCGGAATCGAAGATTATAGCGAAGTTATTTTTCTAATCCGGGGCGCTTTGCAATGCATGGGGCGTGAGCTTGACGAGGAGCGAAAACCCGGAACCCGCAGCCCGTGTGGAACGCTCCTCGGCAGTGGTAATTTGTCTACAAAAGACTCTGGTGGCTGCTGCCCGGAGCACTTGCTCACTTTGGTCGCTTCGAGCTCCGATTCGGTAGGAAGGAGCCGAGTCGAATCTAGGAGGTGGTGGCAGAAGGCAACGACTTCGACATCCATTGCAATAGTGTTTGCGGATTGAGAATGCGCATGGGTGTGTTTAGCTACTTATTTTACGTTAAAACAGAACAGCAGTAAAAGTATATTATCGCACGGTGAAGATGAACGCGTTTGATTTGAACCCATGCATGAGTACGGAAGCCATTAAATTCATATATGAAACCAAATCTTTTCATACAAAAACTAGATAGAACCGGAATAAGGAAGACATACCTTTAAGCACCTCTTTTAACGGCAAACACAGTCCCTACTCTCCCAGTCTTACTTTCTCTCCTCTGCTCTTCTTTTTTAGTCTTCTAGTTGCCCCTTTTTTATGTGTGTTTCTGGTTACCGCATGAAAAAAAAAAATCTCCTTTTTTCAGACCTATCTGTTTGATAACTTTTGCTCTCCAAGAAGCGTTTTCCAGGTGCCTTTCTTTTGTGTTTGGTACAGTGGTGCGTGATTGCTCTCTTTTTTTCAGTCCCCTCCTTTGTCTCTATCTCCCTCTTTTTACAAGCGCATGAGATAAAAAAGCAGAAAGATTAAGTGGATTAAGTGGTTGTAGTGGTTGAGAGAAATGTGGAGAGTGTGGTTTGTGGGAGTAAGAGTAGGGTGTAGTTGGGCAACGTGTAATAAATCATTTTTATTGTAAAAACAAAAAGGGAAAATCATCTACAAATTTATAAAAATTATTTTTCTTACTTTTTCTATTTATTTCTTTCCTTTAAAAAGCCATTTTAATTATTTTTATTTTTATTTTTTTATTATTTTATATAGTTTTATATATACTTATTAGCTTAATATATTAAAAAAAATATATTTGTTAGTATCTTTAAATTTCGTTATTTTATGTCCATTTTTCTTTTTTGCATAAATTCATTTTATTTAGTTTAATATTTACGAAATTGAATGGTAACACTCATCAAATCAAGAAGGAAATATATGAAATATGAAAACTGCTTCTAAGTTATTATTTAAGATATGCTCTATATTTTTTATAACACTGATATTAGTGAGGAAACTTTTCCTATATTCTAACTGGTAACATTCATTATTTTACTGTATTCTGTATAGTTTGAGCATGTTTAAATTTTTCAAGCTTTTCTTAACTAGGTAAACAACACAAAGAGAGAACTGCACAATGTCTTTATTCAAAAACTATACAGGTATTGTATAGTGGTTATAGCCTACTGATTCATATTTATTCTGGAATTTATATATATATATTGTCTGATGTTACATTTAAACCAGGGAGGATCTGTTTGAAGAGCTGTTGCAGGAACCTGATGAGATAGCCAAGAAAAGAAAACACTGTCGAGAACTTCTCCGAGCTTATCAACAGGCTTTTAAAGTGAGTGCCTATAATGCTTTAATCAGGATTATCTAACTGAAGTTCTGTATTAATTTATATGACTAAGTTTGGTTCTCTTTTAGAGTTTTTCTGCGTGATTTCCTGTGGAAATATGTTTATGAGCATCTTTGGTGCTCACATTATTGGTCTACTAAAAATAAAATGGCAGCCTTGGGATATAAAACTCACTTTTTGCGTGGGGTCCAGGGAGGGGTCAGATCCATTGTGTGTCGTTCCGTTCTCTATTAGGAAGTCTTTACATTTATTTATTTGCAATGGGAAATAATTGGTTCTCTTTGATCCAAGTAACTGGCTATCTCCGGACAAGCCTCATCAATGGTGTGTCTCGTGTCCGACATACGATACTCGTAGGACATGTATCAATAAAGTGTCTAATTTGAAAGATATTTTTTTTTGTCTTTAACATGATTTTGACATGATTCCAATACAATGTTAATAACCACAAATTCAATGATTTTCTAAAAAACCCATAAACTTATAAATTTATCACATAAGTTTTTATTATGATTGTAAAAATAAGGGAAAAGTATTATATGATCACTACTTTTCACTTTTTTTTACATTAGATAGATAAATTATATTCATTTGTGTTAGTTGATAATATGTTAATTAAAAGTTTGAAAATAATATGTATATACATGTCGTGTCCCGTATCTTATGTTTTTTAATTTAGTCGTATCTTCGTGTCCGTATCCAAACTTCATAACGGATATTTGTTTTTCACCTGGAAAAAAGCTGTTTGTTGGCTTTTTGTTAGAGTTTGTCTTTGAAACCTTGGTTTTCTGTGAATAGTTAAGCTTGACATTCACTAGGGTTGTAACTCGATGCTGGCAACATGCATGCATTTGATCTATCATTGCAGCAGAATCACTTTCGTCTCATGACATTCAGATGTGTGTGTGTATATATATTCTGTATGAAATCCTTGAGCTTATCTACAGTGGTTGCAAATATGGTTGGTCTCTGATTATACTGTTTCCTTTTCAACAGGACTTAGATGAACTTCCTCTAGAAGCTGAAACAGTTGAAAGGGGATACAGTTCGCCTGAAACTGCTACTAGCTTACCTAAAATTCGTGGATTGCCATCATCATCTCTTTATTCTACTGGCAGTTTGGGAGACTATTATGAAGGTTCTCCCAAGAACACCAAGTCTGAAAGGTCTTCACATGCTAATATGGATACCAATGGAAATGGAGGACCATACACGTCAGGTTTTGATCCCATGGCTGATGCAGTTTTTGAGGTTTGGAACTCTCCTGCGAGAGCTGTGTAACAAAAAGTTCCTGCTGGAGCTGGCTGGGGCATTTTTCATCCAAAGTTCCATTTTGTGCTCATATAGCGTTATCTATATATACCAAGGCTCCGTAAATAATAACCGGAGTAGATTAGTTTTCTACGTAGCAATTTTTTCATTTTTGTTCACTGGATGTCTAGCAGATTGACCATATGAAACAAGCTAGAAATAGATGCCAATGGTGTTTTTTTTTTACTCCTGTTTTTATACTGTGGACATGTGCAATATTTCTTAATAATAGTTTTTGAGAAAGTTTCTCCTTGGTTAATGTTGCATCCCATCTTAAGGTACAAGGAATGACTTCTGCGTATTCCGTTGATTGCGTGTTTTTTTTTTTTTTTCCATTACGTTTTATAAACATATGGCGGCGATGGTATCGTAGGCGATGAAGATGAGGTTGCCCTCCCTATAATTTTTCCTATTATTTTCTTCAAATAAAGATATCATTTTTCAAATATTTGAACATGACTTTTTACTTTAATCAACAAAAAGAAAATTTTCTCGTTTTCTTATTTCCCATATGTGGAAATATACCTAGATCAATGTGTTGTCTATTCTTGATTGAAATGAAAATTAAATATAAAGTTCACATTAGTCACTTTTCTGAATTAGAAATTAAAAAATAATTATTTTAGGACTAAAAACTCAGGGGTAAACACAAGCAAAGTCTAGTCCGATTTGGGGGAGAATTATTAAAATTAAATTCACTGCAACACTACAAAAAAAATAAATCCAATATTTATATACAATCAGTACCCTAAATATAGTCCTTTCTATTCTAGAATTCTAATAGCAGAAAGGGCAAAATAACATAACAAAACAGACAAAATAACAACGAAAAAATATGCAGTGGTGCAAGATTGCAAGTTTGTTACAAAAGGAATATTGTACAAGTTTGTTAGCCTCCCGCAAGCTGGAGAGGAGTGTCAACCATCTTTAACTTGGACAAGTTTGCATGGAATAGCCGAGGGGAAGAGCTTTAGTGAAGATATCAGCAAGTTGCCGAGATGATGGAACTGGAAGAAGTTTCACTAATCCTGCTTGTACCTTTTCTGAACCAAATGGAAATCGATCTCCAAGTGTTTCGTTCTTTCATGAAAGATTGGATTTGCAGGAATGTGTAAAGCACTTTGATTATCACAATAAAGTGTTGTTGACTTAGAACACTAGATTTTGAGATCATGGAGAAGGTAAGTTAACCATTGCAACTCGCAGGTACTAGTAACAAGGGCTCTATATTGGAGGAAGAAAGAGACACAATATTCTATTTTATGGTTTTCAAAGAAATTAAACTCATTAATGGAAGAAAGAACAGATTGGATAGGATACCTGCACGTTGACGGTGATTGATTTGGTTTGGTCTCTAGGTTGTAGCAAACAAAATTCGCACGTCGAACATTGGGTTTAGAGCTACAAATGGTTCATCTTAGTATGAAAGGAATAGGGTTTGGATGAGGTGAGGAAGAGATATGTGGCGAGATTGACTGGGATGGAGAAGATGATGGCGAAATTTGTGGAGAGGATGAGGTTGTTGGGGAAGGTAAGGTTTGAGGTAAAATGGGAGTTTGTGATGGATGTTGGTCTTGAGGTGTAAAGTTATTGTGGTGCGGTGTAAGTTGGAGAGGATCAATGTCATGGAAGGTCTTTGTTTGTGGAGGAAATAACATTTCTTTTTCTTGGGTCTCGGGTTTGTTATTAAAAGAAAAATGGGACTCATAGAAGATAACATCTCTAGAGACAAAAATGTCTTTATTTTGTAAGTCTAAAATAATATAGCCTTTTGTGCCAAATTGATAGCCGAGAAAAACTCCTTTTCTAGACCTAGAATCAAATTTCTGTTTAGGCCCAATGGTTGATGCATAACATAAAGAACCAAAAACTTTAAGCATGGACAAATCAGGTTTTTGGTTATGCAAAAGTTCGTAAGGAGTTTGTTTCTTTGTAACTAGTGAAGGTATACGGTTAATAAGATAAATTGCATGTTTTATTGCATAAGACCAAAAATGTTTGGGCAATTGAGATTGAAACATGAGAGCACGTGCCACATTAAGAACATGTTGGTGTTTTCTCTAAACATGCCGTTTTGTTGAGGGGTATAAACACAACTGGTGTGATGTATAATCCCTTTTGAAGTAAAAAAAAAATTTAAGAAAAAATTCTGGACCATTATCCGTCTGAATACATTTTATTTTGGAATCAAATTGATTTTCAATTAAAGAAATAAAATTTTGAACATGAATTTTCACTTCAGATTTTGATTTCAATAAGACAATCCAAACATATCTACTAAAATCATCCAAGATAGTTAAAAAATATTTTTCACCATAAATGGAGGCCTTAGAAAAAGGTCCTCAACTGTCCATGTGTACCAGATCAATTTTTTTTTTGAAGCTCTACTATCACTAAGGCAATAAGGCAATTTTCTATGTTTTGCAAAATGACAAATGTCACAATTTTCATTAATATGTCTTGGAATAAAAGGGAATTGTTCACATAACATATTTAATCGGTTTCCCGAGAGATGTTCTAATCTATAATGCCAAAGGTTGTAGTTTGAGATGGTATTGGTAGCACTTTCATTAATAGAAGGTTTGGTTGTTGAAAGAACCTTAACTTCTTTGTTGACTTACAGATGATAGAGACCTTGTTGAAGATTAGCCATACCAATCATCCCTAACGTACGCTTGTCCTGGATAGTGCAAAATAAATCAAGAAAGATGAGAATATATTTATGAGTCAATATGAGTTTGGATATGGATAAAAAATTAAAATGAAAAACTGGAACAAACAAAACATTGTGAATGATAAATTCGAGAGAAAAAAATGACTATTCCAGATATGTGGGCACTAACAATGGACTTATCAGGTAAACTTATTTGTACAAGTTTAATGTTAGAATAATTTGAAAAATAATTTAGAGAAGATGAAACATGATATGTTGCTCCTGAATCTATGATCCAGGGGACATTGTGAATGGTGTAAGAGGTGTGGTGTGTGTTAGTGCAAGAAATAAAGGAGGTACCACTGGACTCAATTTTTTTTTTGATCATTTGGAGTGTTGATGAGATTCACTCTATTGGGTTGAACGATAAAGTTAGGCATTGTTACATCAGAAGCATTCTTTTGTTGCTGTGGTTGGAGAAAAGACATTAGGGTTTGATATTGGGCCTAGGTCAAAGTGATGGGGCCTCCTTCCTTCTCGGAATCGTTGCCTCCCTTAGTTGGTTCGATCACAACTGCACTGTTAATGGAGGAAGAGTTAAAGGCATCACAGTTGAACTTTGGCCTTCCTGGGTATCGAGGATGACCAGGGGGATAGCCATGCTTTCCCCAACACACGTCAATGGTGTGTCCAAGACGATGACAATATGAGCATTTATTAGTGGATGCCCCTTTGACAGCATAAGGAGAACCAGAGCCACGCCCTTTGCCGAAGAAAGAGTGATTAGCTGCATTCACAAAGGCGTTGGGTTCAGTAGGCGAAGACAAAGCGAGTTGTCATTCTTGCTGGACAACCATGGAGAAGACGTGGTTGATAACGGGGAGAGGATCCATCAAAAGGATTTGGGAACGCACAACAGAGAAGCGTTCGTCCAGACCTTTAAGGAATCAGATTATGAAATCCTGTTGGTGGTAAGTTTTGCTAAGACATGAGCAAGAAGAAAAGGGTCTGTAGTTATCGAGTTCTCCCAGAGGGTCTTCAATGCGGTGTAGAACTCAGAGACAGGACGAGTTCCTTGAGAAAGTCCATATATTTCTTCTTGGAGCTCTGCGATTCTGAGGAGATCGCCTTGCAAAAAATGTTCGCGAATGTCATTCCAAATGTCTATGGCACACTCGAGGAAAATAACCTTTTGGGCGATGGAGGGAGTAACCGAGTTGAATGACCACGACATGACAAGGGTATTGCACCTTTCCCAAGCAGAATAAAGAGGTTCTTCAACCTTAGGAATAAGAATGGTGCCTAACAAGAAAGCCATCTTATTTTTTGAGATTAAAGCCATTTTAGTGGCACGTGACCATGACTGATAGTTTGTGCCATCAAGGACAAGGGTTATAAAGACACAAGAGGGTCCTTCACTGGGATGAATGAAGAAGGGACTGGATGGGTTCATGGTAGGATCAGTGGCTTCATTGCCACGATTTTCGTTCTTAGGACCTTCATTATTGGAGTTCTTTGGACTGGCAGGAGGAGTAGAAGACATTTGGGAGGAATAAACAGAGCTCCAGGAGGGAGCTCTAATACCATATAACGAAGGATGATAAAAGGTGACAGTGTTTAGCAATAATCAAAAAGTGTGCATTAGTGTGCATTCAATAAAAGATCATCCAATATTTATATACAATCAGTACCCTAAATACAACCCCTTCTATTCTAGAATTCTAATAGCAGAAAGGACAAAATAACATAACAAAACAGAAAGGACAAAATAACATAACGAAAAAATATGCAGTAGTGCAAGATTTCAAGTTTGTTACAAAAGGAATATTGTACAAGTTTGTTAATGTTGTTTACCTTGCTTTTGTTTTTAATTCTTCAATTTTTTTAGTTGATCTTGTTCCTGAACATTTCACTGCAGTGCCTAAACAGCTATGGAGACGACATTAGCAAGTGCTAGTTTTACATGGATATGGTAGCAGAATACAGGAAGAACTCTCGAGCTTCATTGAGTGCATAAATTTCGTTTATGTGTTTGAGGAGCACCCTGAGTCTCGTACTAAAGGTTTTAGGTTTTAGTCCCATGATGCATATAACCCCATCTAACCTCAGTTCAATTGATCCCTTGTTATTGTTATTTGATGAATTTGATGAGTAGCCTAAGTCTCCTATGGCTTAGTATGCATTTTAATAAAGCTTCTTGTCTGAATATGGATGCAACCCCATCTAAACTCAGTTTTAATATATGATGCATGGATACGATACATGTATCAGATACGACACGTATCCGATACGTTGATACGTTTATTTTAAAAATAATAGGATACGATACGTGATAGATACATGATATATAAATATTAAAAATTGTACAATAATTCTTAAAAACATAATAAATATATTATTGTTAGTAGCTAATGTTAGTGGTCAATTTAGAAACCAATTATTTTGGTAGTCAAAACATTGGTAGATAATGTTAGTAACTAATTTAGAAACCAATTCATAATAAAAATTATTTTAATTATCAATGTAGAGATCAATTATAATTGTTTGGAACTATTTTAGTTGTCAATAATTTTTAGTTTTTAAATAGGTACCTAAGTTGGTCACTGTATAGTAACTAAATATTTGTTGTCACTAAAATTTGTCATTATTCAAAAAAATTCTTGTAGTGTACTATGACTTTATAAATTAGATACTTCATTAATAAGTATCAATAAAGTATCCTAAAATATCGGATATAGATATGTGTCAAACACGGATACGTAACTCAGGAGTATAGGTGCATCATAAGTTTTAATTAATACATAGTTACATAATATGGTTATTTAGTTACATGGGGAGTAATTTGTCTGAATTTTTTTGTTTCTATTATTTGATTTAAAATGATTTTTGATAACTAAATTTTAATAATTATTTTATAATTTGAGATAATATTTTTTAAATAATTTTCCATTTTTTTACTTTATATTGTTTTAATATTTTAAAATTATATAAAATTTTAAATTATAAAAAAGAATTGTGAAAATTTAATTATCAAAATATCATTATTTTTTATTTTTTATTATAATAAATAAGACGTGAATAAAGTGAAAGATTTCAGATTAGTAAATACTCGAGTAAAATCTGAAGGTGGTATAAATTTAACAAAATAAAAAATGTAAAAAAGTAATCATTTACTTTATCTTTATATTATATTTATTGGTAAAGGAGTTCTTTAGTTCAATGTTTTTTGAATAAAAAGAGAAGTATTAAATGAGTATAATTTATTTCATTAGGTTATTTGAAGGGATTTACTATGCTTTAGTCTTTTTGTTAATTAATCTAAAGAAAGTTTAATTACGTTTGGAGTTTTGAATTCTGAAAATTTTCTGGGTTTTTATTAAATCGAGTCCTAAAATTTTAAAAATTTTCATTATATTTTACTTAAATATTATTATATAATATTTTATTATAAGAAATTATCATGATAATATCTTCTTCAATAATTTATTATTGTATTTAATAGAAAATATTTTTAAATTTAATTAAAATTATAAAATATATATACAAAATTATAAAAGTATAAAATATATAACTATAAATTTATAATATTAAATAATTAAAAGTTATAAAACTAAAAAAACCAATAAATTATTAAATTATGAGGATGTGAAATTATAAAATAACAAAATTATGAATTACAAAAATATAAATTTATAAAATTAAATAATTATAAAATAAAATAAAAAAATGTGAATTATAACTAATAATTTTATAATTTATAACTTTATGATAATTATAAAACTATAATTTTTTTAATGTGTGTAATGCCATGACAGAATACATGTAAAAGTCTCATAATTTTAGTTATCATAATAGTGGTAGTGTAATTTAATTTAGGCTTAAATATTCATTTGACTTTTTTTTATTATATTTATTTAATTTAATTATATTTTTGACTTGTATTTAATTAGGTTTTTAATTTTCTTTTTCAAATTTTCGTTAATTTGACATTTTTTATCAACGATTAATGTTTTTTCAATAAACACATGTTAGTTTCTATTTTGTTTTTAAAAATTATTTATATACTAAGTCATAACTGTGTCACGTGTTAATGATAATGTCATGTGACAGTTTATGATTGTATTATTTCTTTTTATTCAATTTACTCTCTATATTTTTTTTTTATTATTCAATTCAATTCTTATATTTATTATTTACGTTCAATTTAGTTTTAATTTTTGTTAAAATGGAACAATTTTATCTCTTTTAAGTTGAGACCAAATTTAATATCTTTTATAAATATTATACTAATATTTTTCTTAAATTAGTATTTTTATTAAATATATTAGATTTAATTGTTAATTTTACAAATGTTAATATATTTTTTCAAAACATTTAATAATTATATTTTAATAATGATGTCAATTTGAAAAATAAATATATAATATTTATAAAAAGTAAAATTTGGTCTCAATTTGAAAGATACAGAATTATTCTATTTTAATAAAAATTGAAATTAAATTGAACATAAATAATGAATATAAAGACTAAATTGAAATAATACAATCTCAAATTGATACATGATACTTATATTGATACATAACTTAACACGTGATAATTTATTTAAGGTTAAATTGTTCCATTAGTCCCAAATTTCGTATGAAAATTTGAATTTGGTCCCTCATTTGGAAAAAGTGTTAAATAGGTCCCTAATTTTGGAAAGTTGTCTCAATGAAGCCCCTTCCGTTAAAAATGCAGAAACGGCGTTAAGAGCACAGTGACGTGGATATGGTGGACTGAAACGTGTCATTTATATTTAAATTTATTGAAAAATAGTTCAGAACCTTCAACATTTAGAAATATCCGAAGTTGGTCTTACCTTGTGGAAATTAATGTTGTCATCGAAGGGCACAAACTTCCTGGCTCCGGTGGAACGAAGCCATGTGAGAGTGTTTCGACAGACTGGTAAGAGGATGAGAGCCATGTTGAACTTGAGTGTCTCTGCAGCACCCTTGGCTATGGGTATGCAGTAGCTCATGACTTGAAAAGTTGATCTGTTTCTATACTGGAAAA
>Ga0214544_1000626_pt1 | contig 66796 bp, 31 predicted proteins | sample CNSS3metaG_FD_160074 | JGI IMG/M metagenome (GOLD analysis project Ga0214544, IMG submission 160074) | Root nodule microbial communities from cowpea collected in UCLA plant growth center, Los Angeles, California, USA - CNSS3 | ecosystem: Host-associated > Plants > Roots > Nodule | place: USA... | reverse complement strand
AGGAATGGGGTTTGGTTTTTTTTTTTTTTTGGATTAATATGTTTCTTTCGTATTAAAATTGATCTTAGTATTTTTTTTTTCAAGATTGTCATTTTTTTTCTCTTTTGTCAGAGTTGATGTTATTTTTCATAGGTTATAATTTTACTTGACAATGTGATGTATCTTTTGTTGATGCAAAATACAGTTTTTTTTTTCTATTAACAAAATATATTACTTTTAGTCAGATTTCATTTGGAGGTATTTTTTACAAACATTAATCATAATATAGGTTAGAATATTGTTCATCAATGGTTACTAAGAATTTCACAAGTAACATCAATGGAATTTTTTTTAACATTATTTCTTAGTTGATGTAACTAAAAAAAAAATCGATAGTATTATTTTTTGATAATTTTTTACCAATTTTTCTTTGTTGAAATTTGTACAGTTATTTTTAATTTTTGTATTTGATATTTTTTTTAGTAATAGTTCAATTATTTTATGCAGAAATTAAAATGATTAAATTTAAATTATATTAATAACACAAAAATATTTTAAAAATTAAATAATGTAAAATAAAATAAATAAATAAATTCAGAATATTTAAATTTTTTAATATTGTAAAAATTATATCACAGACAAAAGAATAAATTCAATTTTGTTCATGTTTTGTATTAAGTTTAGAAAAAACCGTGATGAATTTCACACTTATTTACAAATTATTTTGTTTATATGTTTAAAATAAATCGTAGATTAAAGTTTGTTTCGAATGTCCTTTTATTGTTTTCTTATGATCAAAATTTTGGGTAACTTACAGTGAAAATATTTTAACTTGTCTGGATTTTTTTCAAGAACATTATGTCCAAATAATTATATTCTGTGGAAATGTATTACTTAAGAATAAAGATTTAAGATATAATAATTAAACATGAACTCTAACCGTGCTAAGACAATTTCTTAAACCAATAGTGAATTTCAAATCTTAAAAGTTACAGTTAGTAAATTTAATACTAAGGAATTGAGGGGTTAAATGAGACTATAATTAATTAAGGATTCTCGGAATTTTGAACCTTGTAAAAATTGTAAAATAGTTTTATGAAAAAAATTATGACTTTTAAAGAAAAAAAAGTTTCAAATCCTGATATGGTCTCACATTGATGAAAAATTCAATTACATCTCATTTTTTGTTTCTTTCAATTTACTTTTTTAATTTATTAAAATATCCAATTAAGTTCTTCTCATTTAAATGATATTAAAATTCTTATAATTTATTTATAGAATCACTTTATCTGTAAAATAAAATTAATTTAAATATTTAAGTTTTGTAGATAAAATGATTTGATATATTAATTTTAATAAAAATCTAACACCAAAATAACTTAATTGGAATATTTTATAAAATTAGAGGGCTAAATTAAATCAATAAAAAACTAGGAAATTAATTAATTTTTTTTATAAAAATTAGAAGACTAAAAGAGTATTTCAACAAAAGAATACTGAGATTTTTATTAGAAAATTTTACTATTCAGTATAATGAAGCGAACTTAGAAATTTAATTGTATTCTTTGTTTGTTTTAGTTTTCTCAATAATGTATGTTGTAACGTGCTTACACAAAAATTATCTTGTGCCTAAATTTTCTTATTTTGATTACATTTATCAATGTGTGGTTCAACCTTAACCTTAACGTTAATTTATGAGTGAAACAAGTTAATTCTCTATGGGTTGAGTTAAGAATGAGTCAGTTTAACTTCTTTTTTTTGTGAGTTAACATTTTTGTAACCCAATTCAATCCATCACAAATTGACTGGTTAATGGGTTGACTTACTTACAAATGTTTTATTTTTATATATTTATTGCAATAGAATGAAAGTGGTTTTACTCGATTTATTTTTTTATAACAATGAAATCAAAGTATTTACCAAGTTATTCAAATATTATTATAAAGATAGTACTTTAACATTAAAATATCAATGTTTATAACTTATACAAATAAATTAAACATCACAATTATTGAATAACATTGTGATATTTAAATATATCAAATAATTTTTTTTAAAAAGATTTAAAAAATTAATAAAGTGTTGTTGATGGTAGGTTACGAGTTCACTCACCTTCAATCTGGCTTAAACATCCTACATTAAATAGCCAGGTTCAGTTCAACTCACATTTAAAAATAAAAAAATTAGAATTTTGTCAACCTAATCTGACTCAAACACGGTGTAAGCCGAATTGGTTTGCATGTCAGAATCTATTTTGACATCTCTAATTAATTTTTTAAAAATTCAATGTGTTATAATATTTAAAATTCACAATGACACATTCATTAAGTTCATCGAAGACGTTAGAATAACAGAGATTGATTTAAACCCACTAAAGGATATGTATCGGTATGCCAGTTTCATTGAATCTTATAAAATTTACATTTAAATTTATAATAAATAACAATAATAAAATTGTTATTTTTTGATACCGTATAAATAAATAACACATGTATATATACTCGTACCACATGTATTTTTATAGTCAAAATAACAAAAATGATTATTGTATGGAACCAATTTGTCCGAAAAAGTATGGTACTATTCCTTTGTTGCTTACCGGGATATATTTTGTCTTTAAAATTGGGATGTCCTTAACAAGTATGATATAATGAACCACGAGACAACAAATACTTGCAAGTACTTTGATGCTCCAGGTGTGAAACATATGGCAATAGTGATAATAACAAGCTTAATATACTTTTAGGTGAAGGAGAGCCATATTTATATATCTGATTATCATTAATTACCTTTAGGGACATTTAAAACTTTTCATAAATGCTAATGAATACTTTGTTGTAACGTTAAAGAGGGCAATTACCACCTTATCGAAGCTGGTAGGTTCTTGTTTGACATGCTCTTGTCTCGTCTCTCGGTAAGTCTAGTTTGCCTATATCATATTTTTTGCCTTGATCATATTTTTTGCCTTGCATGTTAGGCTTGAACAGGGTAATAAATAGATGAGTAAGATGTATCCAACCCTACATCCCAAATTTACTAAATTATCCTGACCGAGAACTATCAAACCCATCTTGACCTAAATATATCATACGGACATGTATCAGACCCTACAAAGTATAACAATTAATAAAATTGTTTAAAAAAACAAAATGATAACTTTTTTTTTAATGAATACATAATTAAAAGTGGTGTGACTATATTTATTAATAATTCAATAGTAGCATCATAATCATTAATAATTACAAACTATAAAAATAATATCCTTATAATTAAAAATCATTGTGTTATCAAATAACGTCTATATACTTCAATATCATGATATATAAAGATGATAAAATGAGTCAGGCTTGACGGGTGAACACGTCCAAAATGGAATGTTTTAGGTTCAATTTTCAACTAATTTTCTCATGTTATGTCAATTTGACGGACATAAATAAGAATAGTCTTTCGTCATTTTTTTTAAATACAAAATATTTTAAAAGATTAGTTTTTCTATATTATAATTTTTAAAGGTGTAAATATATAGTAAAATTGTAATTTAAATCATTAACACTTATAAATCAAGTTAATTATTAGTTATAATATAGTAATTTAATATGCAAATATATAATTATTTAATTTATCTAATTAAAAATATGAATTAATGAATTAAAATTTAAAAAACAAATTTAAATGATTAAACATGTTTTTAATTATATATATATATATAAACGAAATTTTAAAATAAAAAATAAAAAATAAATTAAATTTAAAAGAAATGAAGACCAGTTTGACCTGATCCATCAATCCATTTTGTTGGACATAAATTATTACAAATAGTGATTTTTTGTTTCAAAAACCATTCCAATTCGACTTATTTTTGTCGGACCAACTAACCCATAATAATATACATATATAAAGATACAAGAGAGAAAAAAAACTATTATATAATAATTAGTTAATAAATTATCAATAATATAATTGGTTTAAAATTAATCTTATTCAAAGTATCACTAACCACTTAATAACAGAAATATCAAAGTCACCGCATCTTCTATTAAATTCAGTGGCACTCACCCAACATAAGTAATTAAAACAAGAACACAACTTCCCACGGCTTCTCGCTTGTTTATTATTATTATTATTTTTTTTTCTTTTTGACGTCTATTAAGTCATAAATAGTCATAATATATATATATATATATATATATATATATATATATATATATATATATATATATATATATATATACTTATATTTTAATATATTTTATTTATATTTGAACTTTTCACAATCCATGAAATTAATTTAATTATGTTTAAATATTGTTTTAATACTATGATCATATAAAAATAATATTATAGTTAAATAATTATTATTATAGTTGTTCAACACATGTGAGGTCGTTCACAGTGGCTTTATTGTAGTCCTAAGAACTGTCAAGTCTGTTTATTGGTGTGCTAATGGTTTTTTTCTTTGATAATGATGTTCGGTCGAAGAAACACTGATGTTTTTTTTTTAATTTTTTTTTTGTAGATTTCTTCGTTATTTAGATGTTAATAGTAAGACTTTATTTTTATTATCTTTTTACTGTGATAGTTTTTTTAGTTTTAACGTTGTTGTTAGTCATTGTGTGACGAGTGTTGACGGTTAATAATTTATTTTGTTGAAATTATTAAGTAGAAAAAAAAGCTTTTATTATGACTGAAAAATGGACATTGAATTTTATAAACAAGGATTTTATTTTTTATACGACATCAATGAACTTGAATAAAGTATATCTTATACTTATGTTTACGTAACTAAATTATAATCATGTGAGAATTTTCCTTAAAAGAAAATTAGAAAAAAGATGGGGTCGCAAAGAATTGGACAAAATGGAAGGAAATTAATTAACGTGATTAAGGAAACTAATTTAGGAATGGGATTAAGAATAGAAAATGGGTGTTTTAGCAAGGTGGAATAGTGCAGGGTCCCAATCATTGCAAGATAACAGCAAATGCTTACGGGGCGCAAGTGCGAACTGCAAGACCCACTCTGATTTTATTGCATCATAATCTAACTCATGACTTGCCAGTTGCCGCTCCAGCTGGCCAAAATAACATGCTAAAGTTTTGAACATTAATGTGGCTTGTCTTAAACTTCAGCGACTTTATTATTGTCTTTGAAAATTGGAAGGATTCCATTGTCATCAAACCCCTAGAGTGCCAGAGAAAATATACTTTTGCCAACTAAGCACACAAACTCTATAATTCAGATGGCTTATAAACTGGCTAGGCCACAACCAACAACCCAGCTCAATTAAAATAAAAACCATGTGGACATATGCAACAAATAATTGGAGTATCTTTCTTCTTAATTATGGACTCCAAATAATTATTGTATTTTTCTTTGTGAAATATCTTTCTTTTATGCAAATACAATTTCATATTCATAGGAATTTCAACATTTAGGCGTTATCATATTAAACATTCCATTTATTTATTTATTTTTATGAATTCTATATACCATAAATAAAGAATGCATAGAGGTACATTATTTGCGCACGTGATTCCATTCCAAACCGTTGGCTCAAGCGAATGTGAAGCCATTAAGCCACAAAGCTTAGAGGGTGGAGCTGTTGTCGGTGCTCCTAATGGTGTGTGTATGACAGTGAAAACTGAAAACACACAAAGCGTATTTCCTTCACTGTCAGAGACTCCCTCTCCATCAAAATCAACCATTGAAGACGCCCATTTAAAACCCAAAACACACATTTCGCACTGTTTTCTTAACGAGCCATCCTCACCTCTATTCAAATCAAATCTGACTCGGACCACCACCAGGCCAAGAAAGAAAACCAATCGATGAGTCACCGTCACACTCACACGCCGGCTTCGCTTTTCGCTCTCTGAAGGTGTTTTCCATTTCCTCTCACCTCTTCGCATTTTTTCAATTCCACCGTCTATCCATTCTTCAATATTCTCGCATTCATTCGCCGTAACCGCTTTGACTTTTTCGTTGACTCACACGCTTCACGCTTTCTACACTTCCATTTCTCGGTGGTAGCTCTTGATCTGCTACCCGTGTAGCTGTCTCCACGATTCAATTTTAATCGATTCCATTGTTTGCTTGATTTTTCAGTGGCTTTTGGTTAGGTCACCGTGCAGCTATTATTAATATTATTATTGTTAGTTATTTTTGTTTTGAGCTTGTGGAATTTGCATTTGCGATTTTGGTGTAATTAATGTTGTTTGAGACTGGTGATTCATTTGAATCTGAATTTCGGTTTGGACAGGGAGGATTTGATGTTCTGTCAGACTCTCCAGTGCTAATTGTAGAGCAGCAGTGTCCTGGATTGATCTGTTTGGGAGTGTCTGCGCGAAGTGAAGCTGGCGACCACACTGACTTGGAGGTTTGCTGCCCACAATGGCAGCACACTTGCTGCTAATGACATGGTACTTCGTGATTTTCATTGTTTATTCTTTTTCTTTTTCATTCATTTTATGCTATGCCATCATCATTACTGGTAGAGGAAAAGTGTTTGAGTATTAGGAAATATCTGTAACTTTACAAAACCTTAAGTTCTCCTGCACATATTGGACACCATTTCTTCATATTGCTCGACGGTCCACTATGTTTTAAAATTTTAGTCGTGGTTATAGAAATTTTGGACAAGGAAAAGATGATGCAACGGCAATTGTGGTTGTGGAGACTTCTAAAATTGCAATATGGTAGCCACAATTGTGGTTATGAACAGCTGTCTAAAACTAGACTTGATTTGTGCTTTTTTTGGTGTGCCAAACTATTCCAGAAAGCATAGTTGTGAACCATGGAAGTGTCTTATTTCATTCTACTCTCTGTTTCTTCTCTACCATTGGAACATATCTGTCACTGTTCTTCGATTGAGACGTCCATGGTTTTACAGAAATGTGAAGATGATGATAAATATTCTATTGTAGATAGGAGGCGCTATTTTAGTTACGCACTCTACCATCATTTGCTATATATCCTTCTACATATCCTTGATTCTGTGACTGGGTGCAGGGTAAATGCTAGAAAATGGAAAAAAAGGTCGCATTATTATATTCTCTTAAGACTATGGCATTCATGGTCATCTGTTTTAATGGGTTACTTGTAGCGTTTATTGTAGACTGGAGTCTATTGTACAGAGCTTTCTGCTGCACCGTATAATGCTGTATATTTTTCTTTATTTTATATCTCGTGTCTGTTTTGCGCAATAAGATGCTATGCTATGCTAATATTAAGTAGTCAATTGTAGCAATCATGTACATTTAATGCTTTGAAAATCTTGAATTTCTTGATACAGAAAAAAAAATCAAGTTGTGATAGTGATATATGGTTTTGCTATGTTCCTTCTCAAATTGATTTTCCATTTCTCCTCTCATACAACTTCAACATTGATCCTTATCCATGTAGTACATGTAGTACTAAGTCTAATTTATTCGTGTTAATTTTTTTTACTTCCATCATTTAGAGATATACAAACATTCTGTTTATTCTCATTGTCGTTGTTCTGATTGTAGGAAAGAAATGGTGATGGGAAGGCTCAAGATTCAGAGACTCTACCTCCCCATTCTGTTCTGAAGATGGGATTGAGGTTGGTTATGACATTGGATATGACTGCAAATTATGTTAAAAAATAATATTTTATGGCCTTCAAAATCATCAAATCATTTGCTTGTATTGCTTCACTAAAATTCTTGCACTTACATTGGTACTTTTGCTTATGGTTAAGTAAGCTGTGACTTGTGAATCCTACCTATTTAGTTATACCGTGTCATCCGTGTAAAAGTTTTCCAAGATAAAAGTGATATGTTCTCTCTCACCCTTTCAGAGTCTCATACATTGAAGATAATGAGAACTATAAGTTGATGGTTATATATATATATGGTTTATGGAAATTTGAATTAAAGCATAAATTCTGTATCTTACATTCCTAATTGTTTGCAGAGAACGTAGCAACAACAGCAGCATGGAGGATCCAGATGGGACATTAGCAAGTGTTGCCCAATGCATTGAGCAGTTGCGTCAGAGCTCATCTTCTATGCAGGAGAAAGAGTATTCTTTGAAGCAGTTGTTGGAGCTTATTCATATTCGAGAAAATGCTTTCAGTGCTGTTGGATCTCATTCTCAGGCAGTTCCAGTACTTGTTTCCCTTCTTCGGTCAGGGTCTTCAAATGTGAAGATACAGGCAGCAACTGTATTGGGTTCACTTTGTAAAGAAAATGAGTTGAGGGTGAAAGTCTTGCTTGGAGGATGTATTCCACCTTTGCTTGGTCTACTGAAGTCCAGTTCTGCTGAAGGTCAAGTGGCTGCTGCAAAGACGATTTTTGCTGTTTCTCAAGGTGGTGCCAAAGATCATGTTGGATCAAAAATTTTTTCAACTGAAGGAGTAGTTCCAGTGCTATGGGAACAGTTGCAAAAGGGCCTGAAGACAAATGTAGTTGATAATTTATTAACTGGGGCATTGAAGAATCTCTCCAGCAGCACTGATAGATTCTGGAGTGCTACAATACAAGCTGGAGGGGTGGACATATTAATTAAGTTACTGAAAACAGGGCAGTCTAACACTTTAGCAAATGTGTGCTTTTTACTTGGCTGTATGATGATGGAGGATGCATCTGTTTGTTCAAAATTGTTGACAGCTGAGGAAACTAAACAACTTCTCAAACTTTTAAGCCCTGGTAATGATGCCGCTGTCAGGGCTGAAGCAGCTGGTGCTCTTAAATCTCTTTCTGCTCAGTGCAAAGATGCAAGAAAAGAGATAGCCAATTCCAATGGCATTCCTGCTTTGATTAATGCTACCATAGCTCCTTCCAAAGAGTTCATGCAGGGTGAGTATGCTCAAGCATTACAGGAGAATGCGATGTGTGCTTTAGCAAACATCTCTGGTGGTTTGTCATATGTCATCTCCAGTCTTGGTCAAAGCCTTGAATCATGCTCCTCGCCGGCCCAAGCTGCTGACACGTTGGGGGCTTTAGCTTCAGCTCTTATGATATATGACGACAATGCTGAATCTACCAGGGCAACAGATCCTTTGGCAGTTGAGCAGACATTACTTGAACAATTTAAAACTGGCTTGTCATATCTTGCGCAGGAACGAACTATTGAAGCACTAGCTAGTTTGTATAGCAATCCTATACTGTCAATCAAACTTGCAAATTCTGATGCAAAACGTTTGCTTGTTGGTTTAATAACGATGGCTACTAATGAAGTGCAAGATGAACTTCTAAAATCCCTCTTGACATTGTGCAATACTGAATGCAGTTTGTGGAGTGCACTTCAAGGCCGTGAAGGAGTTCAGTTGTTGATATCTCTTTTGGGGCTTTCATCGGAACAACAACAAGAATGTGCTGTTGCCCTCCTTTGCCTTTTATCTCATGAAAATGATGAAAGTAAATGGGCTATTACTGCTGCTGGTGGTATACCTCCTCTTGTTCAAATTTTGGAGTCAGGATCTGCAAAAGCAAAGGAAGATTCAGCATCAATCCTTAGGAACCTATGTGATCACAGTGAGGATATACGTGCTTGTGTTGAAAGTGCTGATGCTGTTCCTGCATTACTTTGGCTGTTGAAAAATGGAAGCCCAAATGGGAAGGAGATTGCAGCAAAGACTTTGAATCACTTAATCCATAAATCTGATACAGCAACTATCAGTCAGCTTACAGCATTATTGACCAGTGATTTACCTGAATCTAAGGTTTATGTTTTAGACGCTTTGAGAAGTATGCTTTCAGTTGTTGCTCTTTCTGATCTTCTACGTGAAGGTAGTGCTGCCAGTGATGCAATCGATACAATGATTAAATTACTAAGCTCAACCAAGGAAGAAACTCAGGCCAAGTCTGTGTCTGCTCTGGCGGGAATTTTTGAAACGAGGAAAGATGTGCGCGAGAGCAACATTGCTGTTAAAACTCTTTGGTCAGCAATGAAGTTGCTTAATGTTGAATCGGAAAGTATCTTAATGGAGTCCTCGCGCTGTTTGGCTGCGATATTCCTTTCCATCAAAGAGAACAGGGATGTGGTTGCTATTGCTAGAGATGCATTACCCTCCCTAGTTTCACTAGCTAACTCTTCAGTTTTGGAAGTGGCGGAGCTGGCAACATGTGCTGTGGCAAATCTTATTTTGGATAGTGAAATTGCGGAGAAAGCTGTTCCTGAAGAAGTCATCTTGGCTGCTACTAGAGTATTACGTGAAGGCACAATTTCTGGAAAATCACATGCTGCAGCAGCAATTGCTCGCCTTTTACATTCTAAGAGGCAAGTTGATTATGCTATAACTGATTGTGTGAATCGAGCTGGAACTGTTCTTGCACTAGTTTCTTTCTTAGACTTTGCTATCAATGGACTTAGTTCCACATCAGAAGCTCTAGAAGCACTTGCCATGCTGTCTAGGTCAGAAGTGAATGGTGCACACAGTAAGCCTCCTTGGGCAGTTTTGGCTGAATTTCCTAAAAGCATCAGCCCAATAGTTTTGTCCATTACTGATTCAACGCCAGTGTTGCAGGATAAAGCTATTGAAATTTTATCTCGATTATGTAAGGATCAACCTTTTGTTTTGGGAGACATTGTTGTTTCTGCTCCTGGATGTATACCTTCTATAGCTAAGAGGATAATCCATTCCTCTTCTAAAAATATAAAGGTCAAAATTGGTGGAGCTGCTGTTCTTATTTGTGCTGCTAAAGTAAATCACCAGAGGCTGGTGGAGGATCTTAATTTATCAAACTTGTGTGGTAATCTAGTTCAGTCTCTTGTCGATATACTTATTTCTTCACAGGCTACTTTGGATTATCAGCACGATGACAACAGGGAAGTTATCAGCATCTGCAGGCATACAAAAGAAGCCAATGATGGTAAATCAAGCACTGGCACCGCCATTGTTTCTGGTGCCAACTTAGCTATATGGTTACTAACTGTTCTTGCTTGCCATGATGAAAAGTGTAAAACTGCAATAATGGAGGCGGGTGCAATTGAGTTTCTGAGTGACAGGATTGCAAATTGTTTCTCACTGTACAGTCAGGTATTGTAGTGCTATGTTTTCAATCAATGAAGTATACAGTGGCATCTGATTCTTTCCATATTTATTTACTCATTTTCATCAATGGATTCTTATTTGTCAAAGTTGTTCACAGATACACACCTCGTCGTTTATATAGTAGTTAGACAATAGACTAGTGTACAATTATTATTTCTGATTGTTAAATCTTTGCTCCTTTATGGTGCTATGCAGATTGACTATAAAGAAGATAGTAGCATGTGGATTTTTGCTTTGTTGCTGGCAATATTGTTTCAGGATAGGGATATTATACGAGCACATGCAACCATGAAATCTATACCAGCACTTGCCAATTTATTGAAGTCAGAGGAATCAGCAAACAGATATTTTGCTGCACAATCCATAGCTAGCTTAGTCTGTAATGGTAGCAGGGGAACACTTCTGTCTGTGGCAAATTCTGGGGCAGCTGGTGGACTTATCTCCTTGCTTGGCTGTGCTGATACTGATATACAGGATCTTCTAGAATTGTCAGAGGAATTTTCTTTGGTGCATTATCCTGATCAAGTTGCTCTTGAGAGGTTGTTTAGAGTTGATGACATAAGAGTTGGTGCCACTTCTCGGAAGGCAATACCTGCTCTAGTTGATTTGCTCAAACCAATTCCAGAACGCCCGGGTGCACCATTTTTAGCACTTGGGCTTTTGACTCAACTTGCTATAGACTGTCCGTCAAATAAGATCGTAATGGTTGAGGCAGGTGCCCTAGAGGCGCTTTCTAAGTATCTTTCACTAGGTCCACAAGATGCAACGGAAGAAGCTGCTACAGATCTGTTAGGGATTCTGTTTAGCAGTGCAGAAATACGGAGACATGAATCAGCATTTGGAGCTGTTACTCAGCTTGTAGCTGTACTGCGTTTAGGAGGAAGAGCTGCAAGGTATAGGGCCGCAAAAGCTTTGGAGAGTTTATTCACCGCTGACCATATTAGAAATGCAGAGACTGCTCGACAAGCTGTCCAGCCATTGGTAGAGATTCTTAATACTGGTTTAGAGAGAGAGCAACATGCTGCAATTGCTGCACTAGTTAGGTTACTCAGTGAAAATCCTTCAAAAGCACTTGCTGTTGCTGATGTTGAGATGAATGCAGTGGATGTTCTTTGTAGGATTCTTTCATCAGATTGTTCAATGGACCTCAAAGGGGATGCTGCTGAATTATGTTCTGTTCTTTTTGGAAATACAAGGATTCGGTCCACAATGGCTGCTGCACGTTGTGTTGAACCTCTAGTCACTCTCCTTGTAAGTGAGTTTAGTCCTTCTCACCATTCAGTTGTTCGGGCATTGGATAGGCTTGTTGATGATGAGCAACTAGCTGAATTAGTTGCTGCACATGGTGCAGTTATTCCTCTTGTTGGCCTACTTTATGGTAGGAATTACGTACTTCATGAGGCCATTTCCAGAGCTCTGGTCAAGTTGGGAAAAGACAGGCCGGCTTGCAAAATGGAAATGGTGAAAGCTGGAGTTATTGAAAGCATACTTGACATCCTTCATGAAGCACCTGATTATCTATGTGCAGCTTTTGCAGAATTGTTGCGTATATTGACCAATAATGCTAGCATAGCAAAAGGACCACCAGCTGCTAAAGTTGTTGAACCCCTGTTTATGTTGCTAATAAGACAAGACTTTGGGCCAGATGGACAACATAGTGCATTGCAGGTTTTGGTTAATATTTTAGAACATCCACAATGTCGTGCTGATTACACATTGTCTTCTCACCAAGCTATTGAACCTCTTATCCCTTTGCTTGATTCTCCAATATCAGCAGTGCAACAGTTGGCTGCTGAGCTTCTCTCACATCTTCTTTTAGAAGAACACCTTCAGAAAGATCCAGTAACACAACATGTAATTGGCCCTCTTATACGAGTTCTTGGTTCTGGTATACATATATTGCAACAGAGAGCTGTGAAGGCCCTGGTCAGTATTGCACTGATATGGCCAAATGAAATTGCAAAGGAGGGTGGTGTTATTGAAATTTCAAAAGTTATCTTACAAGCAGATCCTTCCATTCCTCATGCTTTATGGGAATCTGCGGCCTCTGTTTTGGCTAGTATTCTGCAATTTAGTTCTGAATACTACCTAGAAGTTCCAGTTGCTGTTTTGGTTAGGTTGCTTCGATCTGGCTTAGAAAGCACAGTTGTTGGTGCATTAAATGCTCTCCTTGTGTTGGAAAGTGATGATGGAACTAGTGCTGAAGCAATGGCTGAAAGTGGTGCCATAGAGGCTCTCTTGGAGCTCCTAAGATCTCATCAGTGCGAGGAAACCGCTGCAAGACTCTTAGAAGTATTGCTGAACAATGTAAAGATCAGAGAAACAAAAGTTACTAAATCAGCCATCTTACCATTATCCCATTATCTCTTGGACCCACAAACCCAAGCACAACAAGCAAGGTTATTAGCAACATTGGCTCTTGGTGATCTATTTCAGAACGAGGGTCTTGCTCGGTCAAGCGATGCAGTTTCAGCTTGTCGTGCTTTAGTGAATGTGCTTGAAGATCAGCCAACTGAAGAAATGAAAGTGGTAGCCATTTGTGCTCTACAAAACCTTGTGATGAACAGTCGATCAAATAAAAGAGCAGTTGCAGAGGCTGGTGGGGTTCAGGTTATTTTGGATCTGATAAGTTCAAGTGATCCTGAAACATCTGTTCAGGCTGCAATGTTTATTAAACTTCTATTTTCAAATCATACCATTCAAGAGTATGCTTCTAGTGAAACAGTCAGAGCAATAACTGGTGAGCTATGTTCCTATTGGGAAGTGTTTAAATTCTTGTTACTTTTATGCTGGAGCCACTATTATATATATCTTCATTTTTTTTTCTCATATAAAATGGTGTGTTTGTTGCTTTTCACATGGCAATTTCCAACGTGTTTTCTTGTCCTTGAATTAGTTATTTGATTCTCCTCATAAAGCATTTTTTTTTTGCTTTTATAAGCAGAAGCTTAGCTTGATTTTAAAAATATTTTTCTGTAAAGAAACCCAAAAATGTTATACATGGACTAATGCATCTCTAAAAAAAATGGCAGAGCTGATTTTTTTTGTTGATTATTGGTCTTGGAACCAAAAATTAAGGGAAGGAATAGATGAATAGTAAAACTTGTAGCTTGTAGACTTGGTTTCTTCATGAGCTGAACAGCTTGAATCTTCTTTGTGCTACATATCCTCTTCTAGCTAAAATAGGCACCTAGTCTTCTGTAAATATTTATTGATGTATCAGAAAATGAATAGGTTGAAATTGAAAGTTGTCTTGTAAGTAAAGGTGTTGTTTCTAATATGAATCCATTGGGGAGCAATGTTGATTCTGTGCGTGTCACTATAAATTGCTTCACCGTGCAAACCTCTCTCCTGTATGAAAATATGACCTATTTTAATTTGTGATATTTTTTAGCTGCTATTGAAAAGGACTTATGGGCTACTGGAACTGTGAACGAAGAGTATCTTAAAGCCTTAAATTCTCTGTTTAGCAACTTCCCAAGACTGAGAGCAACTGAGCCAGCAACACTTAGCATTCCCCATCTGGTTACATCCTTAAAGACAGGCTCTGAGGCTACTCAGGAGGCTGCCTTGGATGCACTTTTCCTGCTTAGGCAAGCTTGGTCAGCATGTCCAGCAGAAGTTTCAAGAGCTCAATCAATAGCAGCTGCAGATGCTATTCCTTTGCTGCAGTACTTAATCCAGTCTGCCCCTCCTCGCTTTCAGGAGAAGGCAGAGTTTTTATTGCAGTGTTTGCCAGGAACTTTGGTGGTGATCATCAAGCGTGGTAACAATATGAAGCAATCTGTCGGAAACCCAAGTGTTTTTTGCAAGCTTACGCTTGGAAACACTCCTCCAAGGCAAACCAAGGTATTTTAATAATAATTCATATCATTATCTTGTTTTTGTGATCTTCTCCTCTATAATGTACTAGGATTAATTGAAATGGGCGAGTGCTTGTTTTATGTTAGAGTAGTATATGATTGTATCTCCATGTCAATCTTGCATAAATGCCAAAAAGCTAATGTGATATGTTATGTCTTTTTGGAAACTATGCCAATATTAGAAAATTCTCAGTTAGGATATGGACCTTTAAAGTTGCTTCCTAGTTCCTAGAAAAAGAAAATCAGTTGACCTCATTTACATATTCTGCTGCAGTTATATTGCCAGATTTTAGAATCCAGAATCACCCAAATTGATTTATTTTTTTTTTATTTTCTTTTGAAGTAGCTTTTGACTTAAATGGTGATTTGATTCAAATGGAAGTATTTGGTTGTCACTTTTAATGTTGTGGAGGGCCACGCCCACTTCAATTTCTTTTTGTCATTTCATTATACAGCTTGAGGAACATCATGTTTTCTTCTTAATATAATACAGTTTCTACTTTGATTTGGTTTCCTCCTCGAAAAGGGAATGTGCTAATATTATTGAGAATGTGCTGGTTAGGTGGTCTCAACTGGCCCCAATCCGGAGTGGGAAGAGAGCTTTTCATGGTCCTTTGAGAGTCCTCCAAAAGGCCAGAAGCTTCACATTTCTTGCAAAAACAAGAGCAAAATGGGAAAGGTAATTGTGGGAAAATTGGACTGCACTAAATGCTTTCTATCCATCTTCAATTATTTTGCTTTTACACTTCCGTTGACCCCTCTATTATTTTTATCTGATGACAGAGTTCATTTGGGAAAGTGACAATCCAGATTGATCGGGTAGTAATGCTCGGAGCAGTATCTGGAGAGTACACTCTTTTGCCAGAAAGTAAGAGCGGCCCTTCGAGGAATTTAGAAATAGAATTCCAGTGGTCGAACAAGTGATATACCTGTTTCCGTCTTTAGTGTGAAGCTTTTAAATTGGAACACAGGATACATGGTTGAAATCAAATTTTTGTACAGTATGATTTATCTTGCTAGTGCACATAACAAATTTTTTTAAAACAATATTCTTTTGTAACTTGATCCTTCGTTTCCTTGGTTAAGTGCTCGGGGCACCAAAGATTAGGTCTGCTTCGAATCTTGTATGAATTTTGCTCGTTGCCAATTAAGGTGGGTTCTTTATATATATATATATATATATATATATATATATATATATATATTATACATAAAAAGGTGTTTTTGAACGGGTTAAAGCTTAGATTAGGAACTAAAAGTAAATTACTAAATTGTTAAAAAAACAACAACAAACCATATTAATTATTCGATGATAATTAAGACTACTGAGAATTTAAAAAAATTGCGAAATTATGTTGAAGTCACTGAATAATATTTATGAATTTCACTATTTGACCAAATTGAATTACTTAATGATTTAGTATGCTTAGTTGCAAGGAAAGGTAGGAAATGCTGAGTTGGAATCTCTCCCCAAAATGTGAAAAGTTCAAATCAATCTTGAGCTTTGGTCTCTTGTCAAACCCGGTCCTAAGCGGAAGTGTGAGGGACAGAGATATCTCTTAAGTGGGTGAGGAAGGGATTAATTTGTGTTCTCTGAGAGGAAAAATTAGAAAAAGAGGAAAAAGGAAGAAAGGATTAGAGGGTGAAATTGGTGTTATTTTTTTAAAGTGATTCAGTAATGATTTTAGAATGGATTAAAGAGTGAAATTTGTGACTGAATTGACTGATATGATATATTAAAAAAAATTAATAGAAAAAAAGTTAGATTATCAAAATGTCTCTATTATTACAGGTAATATAAATTATATATAAATAATTTAAAATTATTTTATAATTTTTATTGAATGATTGAAAATATAAAAAAATATTTATAAAAGTAAATGATACAATATATTTTGTATAAAAATAAATTTAATATATAAGGTAAAAAATAATTAATTTATATGAATTTTTTTTTCTTTTTAATAGTAATTTTAAAAATAATATTTTTTATTATAACCATAATAAATTATTATTATCGTTAACATAGAATTAAGAAAGTGAACTAAAACCACGTGTATTGATTTTAACCGCTAAATCACATGTAACAAAAATTAAATAATGAAGGATAATTTAGTAAATCTAATTGTGTCACTTCTAATCGATGGTGAAATTGAATTTTTAGTCGATCTCTCTCCTCTCATCATCAGATATCACCTTCAAAAAAATATGCTACTCAACTTCTGGTCATCTCTTTCCATTTATTGTGAATAATATATCCACACAGCCTAAAAAGTTAGGTTAGTTTAAGACGTTTGTTTCTTTTTTTTTTAAAGGTGGAGTGAACTTCGCATTAAAGAGTGTGAAAAAAAGGTAAGACCCAACTTGCCTTTACATCTTGGACCATACCATCACCGCTCTTGTGGGGCTTTTTTTAGTGATCGGAGCACTTCAGCAGAAGAGAAGAAAAAATAACATTAAATGAATAAATAAATACATTTTTACATATAAATGAAAAACTGTATAGAATTAATTCAAATAAGTAAAAGTACGAGTAGTTCTTAAGAGCAAAATGTAAGTGACCTACATTTAGAAGAAAAAAGTGTAAATTTTAACAAATTAATTTGAGGCTATAAGTACTTAATCTTTAGATAAAAATGAAAATTTTAAAATTATGATCGCTACTTACTTAGAGTTAAATTCGTCAAACAAATAGGTGGATCCATAATTATTTGTGTTTACCTTTGAAGATTTTTTTCTTTGTATGAGAGAGACTTTATCCCCTACCACACACCAGACATTTGTGATTACTTACTATCCAGGCAACTATTTAAGTTTATGCTTGATGTAATGAGATTAAAGAAGAAGTTTTTGCCTCGTATGCTTGTTTTGTTTTTTTATTTAGTAAAAGGAAAGGAATGAAAGTAAATGCGGGGAGCCCACAGTGGCAAAGACAAATCAACACTGGCAATAAAAGCCCGTTTTATTCTCAAGCACGTAAAGACACGGTGGGGCCACCGCGCGTGACGTTTCGCTTCGTGGCGATACTGTTGTGCGCTTACTCCTTCTATCCTAATCATCATTTTCAACCCTCACTATTACAAACACTAATCATATCACTTCAAACCACTTTCCCCGTTAATTAAGCGCTCCACAGTTAAATTCCTACTCCCAGCCAAAAATGCACCACTTTCTTTCTCTTTGTTTTATCCACTCACACTCTCGTTCTCGCTCCCACACACAGCCACACAGGGACGAAACTAAACGATCGATGACGATGACGAACACGACGCACTCTCGCTTCACTAGTTAACACTAATCGTCATACTTAACCAGTTTCAACGAGGCATCGGAACAAGTGCATGTACCAGATCTCGATCTCGATGCGGTGGCGGTTGCTGCTATTGTTGTTGTTGGAGCTAACGGCACGCGCAATGCCGCTTCCGATCACGTTTTCCGCGCGCCTCGTTCACCGCTTCGCTGACGAAATCAAACCGGTTCGAATTCCGACCGGCGACTGGCCAGACCGGAAGAGCTTGCGCTACTACCAGATGCTTCTCGCCGACGACATTCTCAGACGCAAGATCAAACTCGGAGGCGCTCGCTACCAGCTTCTGTTTCCTACTCACGGTAGCAAAACATTGTCGCTCGGCAACGACTTCGGCTGGTGATAATACTAATCCCTAACTCGTCTCTCTTCTGTTTTTTTTTTTTCTCGTCGTGCGAAACGACGTGATTTTGAACCTGATAATGTATGTATATCTGGTGATTAGGTTACATTACACGTGGATTGATATAGGAACACCGAGTACTTCGTTTCTCGTGGCGTTGGACGCAGGCAGTGATCTTCTTTGGATTCCGTGTGATTGCGTACAGTGTGCTCCATTGTCATCGAGTTACTATTCCAATCTGGTATGAATACGGTGCCTAATCTATCTCTTCTTTGATTTCTCTTACCATGTAGAGTCACTGTGATTAAGCGTAATGTTACCATAGTTCTTGAAACTAAGGACGTTTAAAATTATTCTATAAGATTTCTTGTTGGTTGATCTACACATTTTAGTCTCTAAACATATGTTAATATTGTCATTTATCTCGCATTTTTTTGAACTCTACAGTAACGTGATTGGTAATTTTGAACTCTAGTGTTTTTTTTAAGGACTAATGTTACTAGGCTATACACTTTCAGGAATTGGTTTACGCTACTATCTAACATGTAGCCTTAATAACTTAATGTAATAATACAATTTTTGGCTGTATTAGATTGTTTTATTGATTATTCGAAAAAATAGTTAATGATGATAGTGAATCCTTGATCAGATAAGGTTCTTAATACAGCATTTGATTGTGTTATCTTGTTTTAATGATTGTCTAGAAAATAGTCAATGATGCGAATTGCAAATCCTTGATTGGATAAGGTTTCAATTGGAGTGGAATATGACAATCTGGCGCCTTTCTGGGTGCAATTGTTCAGTGAGGTTTAGAGTCTATAACAGGTTTAGCACTTATTTCCAATAATTGATTGGCAGGTGCTCCTTCACATATGGGGCATCTATTATGCAGGATAGAGATCTGAATGAATATAGTCCGTCTCGATCGTTATCCAGTAAGCATCTGTCTTGCAGTCATCACTTGTGTGATAATGGTTCGAATTGTAAAAGTTCCCAGCAGCAGTGTCCGTACATGGTCAGTTACTTGTCAGATAATACATCGAGTTCTGGATTGTTAGTTGAGGACATACTGCATCTTCAGTCTGGTGGCGGTTTATCAAACTCGTCTGTTCAGGCTCCAGTTGTTCTTGGGTGTGGCTGACTGCCCTGTCCTTTTCACTTCAATATCACTTTGCCTGATGATGTTTTTTCCCTCCTTATTCTGAAAAGCAAGTTCCCTCCTGGTTTTGTATCTGATATCTGTTTTGTTGAGTGCAGGTGTGGTATGAAGCAAAGTGGTGGTTACTTGGATGGGGTTGCCCCCGATGGTCTATTAGGTTTGGGACCTGGGGAGAGTTCTGTTCCAAGTTTTCTTGCCAAGTCAGGATTAATCCACAATTCCTTTTCCTTGTGCTTTGATCAAGATGATTCTGGTAGAATGTTTTTTGGGGACCAGGGACCAACCATCCAACAGTCTACCCCGTTCTTGCCTTTGGACGGATTATAGTATGGAATTCTGTGCTTTAAATTAGTTTACCGTGTTTCACTGAACTAAAAACCGTAGAAAATGGTGACATGCTAATGATGATAAATCTCCTGGTCAGTTCAACGTACATTGTTGGAGTGGAGTCATCTTGTATTGGGAATACTTGTCTTAAAATGACAAGTTTTAAAGCACAGATTGATAGCGGAACGTCTTTTACGTTTCTTCCCGGCCATGCTTATGGAGTAATAGCCGAGGAGGTACTTTAGTTTTCTGAATTCCATAATTATAAATTTCTCCTCAGTGTTTTCATATGATTTTATTTGTAATAGTTTGATCAACAAGTAAATGGTTCAAGATCTAGCTTTGAAGGATCTCCTTGGGAGTATTGCTATGTACCCAGGTGAGTTTTCTTGATAGATATCCGTCTGTCTGACCCTTTTTCCTCTACTTGTGTCTCTTTGGACCATGATTTCCTAATTGCTGGAAGTTTCCGACAGTTCGCAAGAGTTGCCAAAAGTTCCCAGCTTAACTCTCATGTTCCAGCAGAATAACAGTTTTGTGGTCTATAATCCCGTGTTTGTATTCTATGGCAATGAGGTGGGTGTGAATGAAGTGATCCTGCACTAAGGTTTTTAAATTATAATTAACTATGAATCATGATATAAGAGGATTCGTTAATGTTAGAATATTTCCAATTATTCCTCTAATATTTTATTGCTAACCTCCTACCTATTTAACAAAGAAGGTATTAAATTATCAGATGGATTAATAATAGAAGAGTGGACATGTCTTTTTTTTTTTTATTGTATCAATTATTTATTTTGCAGCGAGTTTCTGTTGAGAAGTATTTTGTGTAGCCCATGAGAAATAAGTACCAAGTGTCCGTTTGAACTTATATTTTGTATGTGGACACAAATAAATATATTCTCTCCACTTTGCCTGAACAAATTTAATTTTTGTATCAAAATATGGTTTTATTTATACAGAATATTTTTCACCACCATTTTGAATCTTCACGTCTATCTCCAATTGTTCTAATGATGCTGTGCATGAATTTATTGGAAAATTGAATTGTAACAATTTTTGGTTATATTATTTTCCTAGGTGGTGAACCAACTCTGTCCGGATGCATAAGTGGGGCAACTATTCATTTTTTGTCATGTGAAAATATTTTCTATTAAATATTATGTTTTTTGGGATTGCTGTATTGATTTAGCATGTGAAAACTTCCTCATGTAAATATTTTTTCTAGGAATGTGCAGCATCCATTTAATATATTATTAGACATTGTTCTCTGCAAAAGGAAAACTCAGTTTTTCGAATAATACTTGTAGAAGAAGGGAAACAAAACAAAAAAGTGGCGATTTTTCCTGTAACAGTTCTAGCTAAATTAGGTAGACTGGTTCTTTTGGTGCAGGGAGTCATTGGATTTTGTTTAGCCATCCAGCCAACAGAAGGGGATATGGGAACAATTGGACGTAAGTTATTTTCCTAGTCAATGTCTACTGATTACCCGTACTCTGAAATATAGTATTAGTTATTGAAGGATACTTTAATCTTAAAATTAATAAAATCTTTTCGCAGAGAACTTCATGACTGGATACCGTTTGGTATTTGACAGGGAAAACAAGAAGCTAGCGTGGTCACGTTCAAATTGTGAGTCTTATTACTTTTGAGTTTATGAGCTTAATATATTTTATAGTACTAATCATTCTTCTTAGGCAAAGAAGCTGACTTGGTTTCTTAGCCGTTTAACTCATGCAAAGGCTTTTTTCAAATCAAAAGCCCTTACTCTGCCTGTATTCATTTTGGTTATTTCACTTTGGATGCGTAGGTCAGGATTTGAGTGTAGATAAGAGGACGCCCCTTTCTCCAAATGAGACTTCACCAAACCCATTGCCTTCAGATGAGCAACAAAGGACGAACGGGCATGCAGTTGCTCCAGCTGTTGCTGGAAGAGCTCCCCACAAATCTTCAGCAGCTTTATCTCGGATGAATTCAGTGTTCCGGGTATATTGGCAGTGCTCTTTCTTTCTTCTTTTTCAACTCGTGTCTGCCTCTTACTGAGAGCATCGCATTCTTATTCTTATATATGTCTAGATAGCATTACATGTATACCAAGTCTGTATTTTTGTCCCCCTATAGCTTTGTAAGTATTTTAGATCTCACACCATCTAATGCTGTTTTTTCAACCTTGTCAGCATGTTAGATTCCTAAAACTCGTACTGGACTATTTATCTGTCAAACCCGTTTTCGGACGGGTGAGCTTATGTAAATCAGATTGATAATCATAGCCTAATGGTTCTTGCTAAGAAAACTAGTTACAATGCAAATTTAATAGAAGCATATTTAGTTTAGTTTGGTAAGCGTGGTGTACTGGTCTTTTCCATTTCGAGATAATCAGCCATAAAGTGTAATATAAGCTCCTAATATTTAGATAAATTATTATCTTAGTTATGATAAGTGTGAAACATCAAAGTAATAGACCAATTGCCTTAATTGAGTAAAAAATTATTAACATTGAGAAAGCAGTGTATGTACAGGTACAGTAATATAATAGTTTTGTTATCATTTGGTGAGTGTATGTTTCTATGTTAGACAACACTTTTACCTGCATTGTCTAAAGCAACAACGTATGTACATATTTTGAAAATTTGATATGATTATGTGTATCAGATGTGTCCACAAACACTTAATTACTCATTGTTATGAAATTCAAGTTTTGTTAATTTTGATAATAAATATCTTAAAAATAATATAGTTTTTTAATTAGTTGGTAATGTAAAAACTTAAAATAATAGTTCAACTTCAAAAAATTAAGGTCGTAAGCTTGGGCAGAGTAAACAAATTGTGAAATATTTTACATTTATATATAAAATTTCTTATTTTTAATTTTTTGAAATATTTTAGAGATAACTTATTTCTCAGTTAAAAACGATATCAGACACGCATCTTATTTAGTGCTGTTGATGTTATTATTATTGTTTTTCTTTTGCAGCTACCTTTTAAGAAACATGCATTTGTTGTATGACAGCTAAAATTTGGCTTCTATTCATTATTAACCTAGCTACCTCCCGTTGCTTTTTTATCTATTTCAATTCTGAAAAGAAAAAATTCTTTAGAATTCTAATGATATATTTATTGTTTTTATTGTCCTTTTAGTTTTTATAATGATTTTTAAATAATTTATATATGTTAGTATATGCGTATCTACTTTTTATGATATTTAAAAAAATTAGGCATTATATAATTATTGAAATAAAAAATGACTACAATTTATATTAAAAACATAAAAATCAATATGAACAGCCATTTATAAAAATAAATACTTTTTATGATAAAACGCAAAAGAAACTAAAAGTAGTAGTAAAATACTTCATATATGAAAGAAATCATTTTATACATAATTAAATTGTAAGTATTTAAAAGGTTTAGTTCTACATTTTTTTATTACAACGTAGCTTCAATATAATATATAATAAATAATATATTAAGTTATCTTATTTTCTTAAAATTTATATATATATATATATATATTTATTTATAAAAAGTTATAAGTTGGTTATAATAAAAAAAATAAATAATGTACACACTATCGCCAATTCCACTAGGGAATTATAAAACTAATTTAAAAATTTGAGAAATTAAAAACCAAAGTTTATGATTTAATTGATATGAGCCCACGGATTATGTCAGGGTACAATTTGACATCTTATGGAGATTTATCTTTGGATCAAACAACACAACATATTATTAAACAAGCCTCAGCATATTATTAAACAAGCTGTTATTTATTGAGTGATGATACACAAATACCACACTTTTATTCTACACTTATTCAACAAAAAATAAAATAAAATAAAATAAATTGAGATGAATAAAATACAAAAGTAAAAATATTATTTTTTCATTAGGTGTTAAATAAGTATAGGAAAATTCAAAATTTAGAGGTGTATGTTTATAATTTTTCTTATTAATACGTGCCATGAGGAAGTAGCTAAAAAGGTCTACTCGCTCATGAGCATGCTTCCAAAGAATTTAAACTATGCATACAGCCATTATATAGTTGTTAATTCTTAATATATCTTACAGGTGTATTAGTTTAAACTTTAAACATTGAATTATACAAAGCAATTTCAAATTATTTTTAGGGCTAAATAGGTTGTTCATCCTTCAACTTTTAGTAAAAATTAGAATTAGTTCCTTTTGAAAATTTTGAACCAATTTAATCTCTCATATTTAGAAATGTGTGAATTTAACCCTTTAAACAAAATTTTGTTAAGTTTATTTGACGTTTCAAACGCGTTTCTTAGTTAACATTGAAGTGAATATGTATCAAATAATGTAAACAAACTAAAATACTATAATGAAATGTGTTTGAAACATCAAATAAACTTAATAACATTTGGCTAAACGGACTAAATCCACACATTTATAGAGTTGCGAGACTAAATTGGTTCAAGGTTTCCAAGAGGGAATAATTCTAATTTTCACTAACGTTAAAGGACTAAAAACATATTTGACCCTTATTTTTATTGGAGGAGTGATTAGATTATGAAAACATAAAAGAGCAATAATCTCCACAATAAATTAAGTAATTTTCGATATCCAGAGAACTGAATACGAAAATATATTTGGATTAACCATTGTAAGAGAAGATTAAATTTGGTATTTGATTTTCCAACTATAAAGCACCTGAAGTTTGGTTTTCTCTACTGATTGGATGGATGAGAAAGAGAAAGGACAATTTTGCATGTACTCTCCGATGGGAATCATAACCCTTTTATCTAACCTCTGTCCTCTCTCAGTTACTTTTTTTTAAGTCAGTATTCCTAATTTGTGTCTTAATTTGACCAATTTAACAAATTAAAATATTGTGGCTATCTACAAGATTGATATTTTCATGACATCTATTTACTCTAAACCATATATATAATTAATTAAATCTTAATATATATATATATATATATATATATATATATTATATCCCAAATTACTAACATGAGTTACATATTATATGAAAATAAAGAAAAATGAATAAAATTCCATAAAATTAACATTTTTTTTTAAGATTTTAAATTAAATACAATTTCACGTGTATACTATATTTGTATCTCATTCATAGAGATCTCCGAGAGTTTTATTTTTATTTTTCAAATTTCCACATTTTTCATTATCTATCTCGTGACAATAGCAAATCTTCCCTTAAACAAACAAAGAAAAAAAAATTATACGCACACTAAAGAAGAAGTGTGATTTTTTTGTGTGTGATAATAACATGTAACGACTTCTAAGTTAATTTAGCTCTCAAATTCCTAGTTAAAATTGATTCTTTTATGATAAACTCAGAATTATATATACATTCCAAAAGCAGAAGAAAGCAGGTGAATAATATTACTAATTAAAGTTTACACACGAGATATGGTAAGTTTAATAAAAATGGAAGTCTCATTTTTATGCGTTCTCATCAAGTTTCTAAAAGCAAGAAGGACCTATTATATTACTAATCCACACTTCACACACCTGGTTCATCTTCTGTTTCTTTTGGTTAAGTATGGTATGATTAAACTACTTACTCTCTTTTGATCTCCAGGTATATTATTTATTAGTACATTCATTCATGTCCATGTTTTTTCTTAATCAGAGATTTTACTTATATATTTGATATAAATTTATGTTTTCGGTTTTAATGAGCTCCAAAGTGTTTTAATCCACCATGAGTTGATTTAAAGCTAATTTTCAATAAATTTCTTTAGTTTTTTAAGCAAACAAATAAATAAATCAATCTTCCCTCAATTTAAAATTCATTTATGATTTTTTAGAAAAAAAAAAAGAACTTTTGAAAAAGTTAAAAAAGCTTAAATAAATTTTAAATTTTCAATAGGATTTTTATTTTTAGTATCTTATGATTTTTTGAATTGGGTATTAAAAAATATAATATTTAAGTTTAAATCTCGGAAAAATAACATATCTGTATTTCTCTTCTTATCACATTATATTATAAATCTATTATTATTATTTTTATGTATATATTAAGTATTGATTTAGTTTTCTGATGTGCATGAATATTTTTCTTTTATTTATTTTAGCTCGAAAGATGTTATATTCTCATTCTGTTTTAGCAAAGAACTGATATGTATATTATTTACACAAACTTTTTGTAAAAGGTTGCTGGGTTTTAATTTGAATGGAGGGTAAAAGGCTTATTTATCTCATTGGTGCTAAATGCATGTACTTGCCGGTGGCTCCTTCAAATTCACTGTTACACATTATGATGTTAATTCGGATATCGTAGTCGGTGTGGCTGTTTTCAGAGTTTCACTTTCGTCCTCCATAAATTATTGCTCTTCCATTTCAATCGAAGCCACAATCACAGACTTCTCATTAGCTGTCATTTGAAGTGTCAATATATGTATAATAGATAACTTTGTCAAGTGTCAACTGAACCACAAGCACTGCAATAATTTTTACTATTTATTTGCCAATCAAAGACATGCATAATAATAATACAGGAACCTCTTTCTTCTTATCTACTTTCTTCAACCCCACGTCAAATTTTTCTCCTTTCAGAAGTTAAAACCCATTTTAAGCCTCTTCTTCCTCTACTGGCGTACGTAGGTATGTAGGGCCTCTAACCTTTCCATTCATACATATGATTCAATAAGGTAAGTAAAAAAAAAAAGTTCTTCAATGGTTTTGGATCATTAGAAGGTAAAGTAAGGAATCTTTTTCTGTTTTGCTAGAAAGTTCCTTGTAACTTCTTCTGGTTTTCGTCCTTTTGCTTTTTCTATATATATACTCTTATAGTCTGGTTTCATCTTCAACACCTTTTTTTCTCCACTCAAGAACTTCTTCCAACCTTGCTTTCATATCCATTGCAACCAATTTAGTGTTTTGATACATAAAAATGGGAGTTGGAGATTACTTGTCTGATCTAATGGGCACTGGTAGTGGCAGCCGCGAACACAGCAACAATAACAGGAAGCAGTTGCAGACCGTAGAACTGAGGGTGACGATGGATTGTGATGGGTGTGTGCTCAAGGTTAAGAAAACTCTCTCTTCGTTAGATGGTAAGTAACGTTTTCCCTCAATTTTATTCTTACTCAGCTTCTATTATATGAAGGTGATGAAGGTAAAAAATGGTGTAAGTGCAGGAGTAGAATCGGTGGAGATAAACAGGAAACAGCAGAAAGTGACGGTAACCGGTTATGTGGAACCAAACAAGGTGCTAAAGAAGGCGAAGTCAACAGGGAAGAAGGCTGAGATATGGCCTTACGTGCCGTACAGCATGGTGGCGAATCCTTATACTGTTCAAGCTTATGACAAGAAGGCTCCTCCGGGTTACGTGAGGAGAGTGGAAAACTCTGCCACCATTGGAACAGTGACAAGTTATGGAGATCCATACACCACCATGTTCAGTGATGAAAACCCAAATGCATGTTCCATCATGTAGTAGACACTAGACACAGAGATTATGTTAAAAACAAGTGCTGTTTTACTGTTTTTCACACGGCACTGTATATTTTCAAGCTTTAAATATAGTTTGCTTTTAGTTTCAATGGTGTGTAGTAATGTGAAGAGACGTTGTTGTGATCCTTTGATTTTCTTAGGTATTTTGTTTCAGTGAATATACTGAACCGTACTTTGTGGTAGTTTTGCAGCGTGTTGTCTTGATTGACGTTGGTTGTTACTTGTTTAAGGAGGCAACCTTAGTTTTTTGCGGACATGTCTGACATGTTTTGAACAAATTTTATTTGACAAATTTTGATAAATAATTATTTTTGGTAAAAGCAATTCTTAAAATTGTTTGTCAAAAAATTATTTTCTTTCTAAAAAATATGAACTGTTTTTTTTTTTTTTTTTTTTATTGATTTTGAATGAAAACAATTTTGTGAAATTGATTTAAAAATAATTTATGTTGAAACTTTCATTTAAAATGACTTCATTTATAATCCAAAGTGTTAACTGATTCTGGGTGAAACCATGAGAGTTGAGTAACTCCCTCTGGTTCATGAAAGCATGCACCTGTGTGGATATTCCAAAACTTGATGCACCGATCACCACTGCCTCCACTTGTAGCAAACAGATTCCCTTGGAAGGGACACCAAGCAAGGGCTTTACAGCTGATGTATGATCGTCAAGCCTGTGAAGCCACTGTGTTGTGGAATTAGATGATGCAGTGGCTCTATCTCAGATGTAAAGTAGATTATCATTTTCCCCATTGGCTAATTTTGAACCTGAACCAGACCACTTCAACCGACACACCTCTTGCTCATTATGGGTTTCAACAATATGTGATCTGATTCTTACATCATTTGTTGATAATTCTACCATCCATCCCTCTAGTTGTGAGTACGTGGTTATTCCATGCCAAAGATCCAACTCTTTGTCTGTATCCACCTCTCAAAGTTCTCAACTGCAAAAAGTGAATAACACTATTAGTAAAGTATAATAAATAAACAGTTTATTATAGAGCTCTTATAAGCCCAAGATATACCTGTCTATTTGAAGTTGTATCCCATAGTTGCACTTCAGAGTTGTTCAAACCAACTGCAATATGCAGTCCATCCGGAGCCCAGCTAACATATGTTTCGGTGCTTGAAAATGAACAGAAAGAGAGGAGAAAGACAGATTTGAATGGAAAACTATTTGAAGTGAGATTGAATATATATATAGTAGAAATGACAACAACTGGCTATTTTGATTTGCTTTTCAAACTAATCGTTATAAAGTGTATCGACAGCAACGGTTAGAATTGAAAAATTAAAATATTATCTATAAATGTTTACAAAATATAAATAATCATAATATATAATAATATAAATAAATATTTTCTTCAAACTTAAAAATAATTATATTATATTATTCATTAATCAAGATATTAAATTAAAAAAAAATACTCAACAATAATTATATATATATTTTATTTTTTTAATCAGAATATTAAATACAAAAAAAAAATTCATGAATGCTCGAACTAATTGGTATACATCACTGTGCAGATTAAAAATAAATAATGATATAAAATATAGTGAATTTTAAATTCAGTAAAAAACTTATTGTCAAAAAAAAGAGACAATTTATATAATAATAATAATAATCTATATAAATAAAAACTATAGTAAAAATGGATATAAATTATAACCAGAGAGTACGATAGTGTTACTAATTAGAACGATTTCAATAAAACATAATTATTAATTATTCTGAGATTAACATTTTAAAAATGATTAATTGTTATTTAGCTATTTTTAAGAAAATTATAAAATATTTTTTTAATATAAATATAAATAGTATTATTTGAATTTGTAAGTTTTTCAATATTTATTACAAGATTTACTTATTTTATGAAAAATTACATCACACAATTTCAAATAAAGTCATCTTAAACATCATTATAAACTTTAATAAACTATGTTAACACTCCAAAATTTATTAATCATTTGTCACATAAAATTTTAGTAAAATTATTAAATAGAATAAAAGAATACAAAGAACCAAGGACCACGTACCTATAATAAAAATAAAATTTGTACAACTATACCTTTTGGAATATCTTCCAATTATACATTCTAGACTCATAATGAAAAAAAAAATTGTAAATTTTAAATATTTGGAGTTGCAAGAAGAAGTTTACATGTAGTAGTGAAGAATAAGAAATGATAAAAAAGAAACCACTGAAGCAAGGTCATGAGAAAAAGCAATTATCCAAGAGAAAATTAGGATTATAAAGTTACATATTAAATGCGAATATGTTAAAGGAAACAGGTGCTAATGGGCAAATTGGGGAAGATGGTGATGGTGAAGATTTAGGTTCATAATATAATATATATATATATATATATATATATATATATATATATATATATATAAGTTAATGAAATTAAAATAGAGTTTTTGTCGATATTATACTTAGTGAAGTAATAAGAAAGTATGTTGAAATACTTGCATCCTATTGAAGAAAAATGATCAAGAGTTAACTATACTACTTATAAAATTATTATCCTTTCCTCTTAAGTCTTCTTAATTAACATTTATATATTGTCATAGAAGAGAAATTAGTCTTATGTTAGAAAGAACTCATTTGAAATCACATCACACTTACTTTTACATTAATATTTATTATACTTAATTGATACTGTGTTAGTATTACAGAATCAGACGATCTCAATAATCCTTTGTATTAATCCTTTTACTATTCCTCTACGATTGAGGGTGGGGTACTTGCAGACACTCTGACGCTCAAGTCAAATAGTGATTTGATATAAGATGTATGTTGTAAAGTGAGAAAAACATATCTTTATTTCTTCACTAGACCCTAATTTATATTAATCTCTTAACGAACCTGTTATTATTATTATTTACAAACCGTTTGTATTCGAAGATCAATTCTTTCCTTTTTAACTATACTCATTCATTTAAAAAATTTAAGGAACAAACTATTTTAAAATTTCAAACATAACAAATTTTAATATTAAGCCAAAGTTTTGGAAATAAAAAATAATTAACCCTAAAAAAAACAGTTTGTTGTATATAAGTAACACCTTTAGTATGAGAAGAGATTCTATAGGTTGTAGTTTTATGGGCCTTAAAAGTGGACCAGGCCCAATAAGAAATCATCAACCAACAAACCCATCTAAACCCCCTGCTTCCTCTCTACTGTGAACTATTTCTCGCTGACTCCGGCGAGATCCGTTTAACATATTCGGCGTCACTTTCCGTCATGGACTCGGAATCTGAAGTCTCCGAATCTGAACCGCACCCTCTCTCGAGCCAAACTGTGGACGCGTGTCATGACATGAATTCCCTTGAAGACCTCGCGAACCGCGGCGCGTGGCGTTCAGTCATCGACAAGGTCTCCCGCGCCCGCGCCCTGTCTCTCCTCCACAAGCCCCACGACCACCTCACCTACCTCGCCTTCAACGCCCTCGCATTCACAAAACTGCGTCGTTTCAACGAAGCCTCTGCGGAGCTCGATTCCCTCGAAGACCTCGACAGTTCCCACTACCGCTACGAAACCTACCCCAAAATCTACTCTAACCGGGTGGGATCGATGGTCCCTTTCTCCCTCCGGTGGCTCCACGCCCTAATTCCAATCAAATTAGGGCAGCGTCAGCAGGGAATGGATCGCTTCTACACACTCCTTGACTTCGTGCGCGGGAAGATTAGGGAAAAGGGGGAAAACAGCAACCTCGGTGTCTCCCTTAAACTGTGGCGAAAACGAGAGGTTTTTGTCGTGAATTGCATAATAGGGCACCATTTGAGTCAGAAAGAGTTTGGCGTGTGTTTGAGTTTGATGAAGGAGCTTCTCTCTCGCGATGATGGCTCGGACCCTTTGTTGGTTTCGCAGCTTGGGTATATGCAGTTGCAGATTGGGGACTTGGAGGGTGCGAAAGTTTCTTTTTTGAAGGTGGAGAGTGAGGGAGAGAATAATGGGTCCTTGAGCGAGGTTGAGTTTAAGAACCTTGTGAATAGGAACAAGGCGTTGGTGTATTTGGTTGGTAAGGATTATGTGTCGGCGGTGAGGGAGTACGAGGAGTGCATTGAGAGGGACAGCGCGGATGTCGTGGCTGTTAATAACAAGGCTCTGTGTTTGATGTATCTTAGGGACTTGTCGGATTCTATTAAGGTGTTGGAGAGTGCACTTGAGAGAGTTCCCACGGTGGCTCTCAATGAGACGCTTGTTGTCAATTTGTGTAGTATGTATGAATTAGCGTATGTTAATCACTCTGATATTAAGAGAACGCTTAGTAATTGGATTGCTCGTGTTGCACCTGATGATTTTGATGCATCTTGTACTCGTACATGAGGTAAGTAGCTACTTTCCTTTTTTCACTTTGCTTTTTTGTATTCTTCTAATGTATCATCGATCTGTTTTTTTTCTTTTCATTGTACAAAACTTAAATACACTTTCACTGGTGTTTAGGTGCAATCTTCATTATAATTGGAGTTATGTTTCGGTAATTTTTGTTGACATTTGATGCAAACTTTTATTATACGAATTATCGAGCCAAAACTCTAGTTCTGATTGGAGAATAGTACCAATAGTATCTACGAAACAACATCTAAGTTCTCTGCTGTTTAGTTTATAGGATGCAATGCTAGATGCTACATTTCTTTGTTTGCATACCTTTCAACAATTTCTTTGGCCTGTCTCTGTGTGTCTTGTTGATGGACAATGTCATAGTTAGGCTGTCAGTCTGTATGCAGCAAAGGCTTCTACAATGTCATAGTTAGGGAGGATATTTTTAGTGCCGTTTTGAAGGCTGCAAGATTCTTCATTCTTACTCTATGAGTGGAAGATAATTGTAATAGAAAGAACAGTAATTGCCAGAGAAATCAATTTAAAGATTTATTTTTTAATACATTTAGAGGAAATCTTCTAATATCTGGTTGATCTATTTATATGCAGAATTAATGGAGATGTGGTGTGTTTGTTTAAAATACCTTGAAATGCCACTCGCTTTGCATGACGAAGGAAGAACCACTGGTAATTGCTGCTCAACCATTGGACAGTGATTTCATCCCTGCTGGTCATGCCATGGGACATCCAATATGTTGCCTGGTGAATAGGTACAAATATGGACCAAAGTAATTAGGTCTGTCGGGTTCACATCTTGTTCAGCTGTATGCTTTCCTAACCTGACAGCGTCAAAATTCTATACATATGAGAGACTAATGATTATAACAAAACTCTTGCATTACATTCATTCAATTCATCAAGGTCACTGTATTGTTGTAGTGTTGGTTTCTTCATGACATAATCCTTCCTGCCCCTAAAAGGAAGAGCTCTGTATTTTAGTTTTGGTTATCCCTGTTGAATCTACTTCAAGTCTGCAGATTGATATTTTCATATGGCTTTTATTTCCTCATCGGACCTCCCTGCTTTTTATTGAATATGATTGGTAGAAAATGAGATAAAAATGTAATCCCAAATTCTTGTGCAATTGACGTGTGTTCTCATTTGATTATGTTACATTTTAAGACTATTTATTTTATATATATATATATATATATATATATATCTATATCACAACACTTAAAGAATGCATTTGGTCATGTGGGATGGGTCGATTAGAGTTGTTTATGTTAAAGTAAAAATGGTATTAGCTTGGATTAGAGATAGCAGAAAGGTACTTGTCCCTCACAAAATCGTCAGACAGTTTGAAATTCTATTGGAAGAGTACACGAAATGTCTGATTAATATTACTGCCTTTGTGAAAGATGCTGATAAAAAAAAACAGCCTTTGTATGCGACAGAAAGGTAATGATGAAGTGGTGAAATGGAAAATACAATTTGAATGCTTCTGAAGGAAATCAAGATAGAGGGATGAAGTTATAGTTATTACTGAAGGGAAGAAGATGGCATATACATGGATAAAGCTAGTTGTAACTCTTTTTTAGAAGGGTTAGAGTATCTTAGTACTTTATTTTATTATTTTTTGCATATAAAAAAATAAAAATTATTTTTTAATAATTTTCTTTTACAACATGAGATGACTCTCTTAAGTGATTATCTATTTTTGCATTTAAGTGACTATCTATTTTTGTATTTACTCATTTTTTTATATTCTAAAATCACTTAAATATGACATTTTATGGTGTAAAATAAAATTATCAAAATTTAGTAGTTAAAATTTCATTGTTCATAAAAAAAAAGAACATATATAAGCAAGAGAAATTAGTGGATTTACGATATTATTAAATGTCATGGGTCATCATTCCCGAATATATAACCTATAGAACGTAAATTTATCTTGATGAAACTTATCGAAGGGAAATGCTCTAATATTCCAAATGGCGGACTATAACTGTGCATCCTTTTCACTCGCAACACGATCGGCGAAAAAAAATGGAAGCGAAGAACGTGCTGAATTCGGTTTGATTGTCATTGAATTGATCAAGAATCCTGAATCTTGGATTTCTGGTTGATAAAAAATTATGATCCTCCAGTGTATCTGAATCTCATATCTCTCAACCCGCTATTATCAAACTAGTAATTGAAGTATGGTTGTACTAGGAAAAAGAAAATAACTATTGTACTTTTCCTTCACCAAGTGATTTCGAACTAAACATGACCCATAGATTAAAACAGTCATTTGTTTCGAAATAGTTACTGTTCTTCTCAAGCTAGAAACGAGAACATAAGAAATCAACAATATTTGCACGCTGAGTGGATACTTCTTATTTATTAGGCAGATAGGCACATTCTGAGATTATCTATCTTTCAAAAGAAAAAAACTTTTCTTTTAAAGAAGTGATTTTTTTAAAATAAGTAATATTATCGTTCACCGACTTTTTCCTTAAAAAAAACCCTGCCACCTACTACAATTTATTTATATTTTGAGGTTTTCCCTATCTGTTGATGAGGTTGAAATAGATATTGTCAACCTACATAAACAAGAAAGTATTTTCTTAAGTATACAGACAAGGACTTGAAGAAAAAAGACATGCTTCTCTGAGCTCTGCTTCTTAATGCACTAAGTTAAGTCAACTCTATTTCTCTAACCCCATTTTCCTTTCCTCTGCCTCTTCTTACTTAAATACTTTCATTCTTTACTTGGTGTTTGAACGTTGCGTAGATTCTTCTCATTTACCTATCCAACTGCACTTATGATTTCCATGGCTAATGCGCTTCATAACGCTGCCATGACTTGTGGTTTTCCATCCCTATCCACTCTTAGGTTACTTCAATATCCTTGAGTCGTTATTCTTCAGCATCGCCTGTTGCTAATGCTTTTATTGCCTTTGTAGAGCCATGCATAAAGGAAAACACATTGAGTTGAAAAGAATGGCTGTGCCGATTAAGGCAAAGTCTAATAGCGATTTTGATGACTCGGGCGTTGATATTTCTTTAAGTCACAGAGTTGATGCTGTGAAACTTTCCAAAACTCTAGCCATATGTGATCACGCCACTGCTCTTTCACAATCTGGAGTTCCTGTTATTCGCTTGTTTTTTGGAGAATCTGATTTTGACACTCCTGCTGTGATAGCTGAGGTGATTTCTCTGTAAATTTCACTCTGTTAAGTTGATAATATAAGTGTTTATTCTTCTTCGGTTTTTGTCCCTTTTCTCTTTTTGTATGTGTTGTAAATTCATGATCATGAGATGAGATGTATGGGAATGATAGGCTGGGATGAATGCAATTCGTGACGGTTATACCAGATATACCCCCAATGCTGGCACGTTAGAATTGCGCCAAGCAATATGTCACAAGCTAAAAGGTTACTTCAGAATTCAGATATTTGCGTGTTTGTGTGTTTTATTTATGATTATATTGGGTGAGGTTGGAAGTTTGACAATGTGACAGAACTGTTTCTGCAGAAGAGAATGGAATTATACATTCTCCTGATCAGATTGTTGTCAGTAATGGAGCCAAGCAAAGTATTGTTCAAGCAGTGCTCGCAGTTTGTTCCCCAGGAGACGAGGTTTGAAACAGCTATATACTTACCACAAACATATAGAATTGGTTATGCTACTGAGTCATTTTAGAGTCAAAGAAAATTGTCTAATGCATTTAAAATATGGGAACAAAATTGACTTAAACAGCATACGAAGCTTCAGAAGTGCTCTTCTTTTGAGGACTTATTCTTATATTGTGAGCATATTTGCAACTTGTGTTAATATCATTCTGTAATAAGTCTGAACTTATTGACATGGCTTCTTTTGTTCAACTTATTCTGCAACTAGACATTCATTTCCTTATTCTAGAATATTTTTATCTTCCATGTTGTATTTCTCCGTTTTTCTAACTCGATATGATTGTCATATATTCCAGGTCCCGCAAACCTTTTTCTCACCATTATGAAAATTAAAATCTGTCCATTTTGTGCACGTGTTTCCATTTATAAAATTGCTTCTATTGTGGTTTTAGAAGACTTACATATATGTTATCCTTTTGCAAACTGTGGAGGCTTTCATTCACCTTGTGTTGTGAAGAATGTTTCAGGTTATTATTCCAGCTCCATTCTATGTGAGTTACCCAGAAATGGCACGACTGGCTCATGCAACACCAGTGATTCTTCCAACCCACATACTGAATGATTTTCTTTTGGACCCGAAACTGCTAGAAGACAACCTTACAGAAAGATCCAGATTGCTTATTCTTTGTTCACCGTGTAACCCAACAGGGTCTGTCTATCCTGAGAAATTACTTGAAGAGATAGCCCAAATTGTAGCAAAGCACCCCAGGCTTCTGGTGCAGACATCCATCCATGATACTTGAATGTTTTCTCCTCAACTATAGCTCCTTACAGATCTCTATGGCTGTTGTATTCAGGTTCTTTCTGATGAAAATTATGAGCACATAATTTATGCACCGGCAACTCATACAAGCTTTGCATCTTTACCTGGAATGCGGGACAGGACTCTAACTGTGAATGGACTTTCCAAGGTTTTTCAGTGATGATATGTGCTCTTACTGATGGAGTGTAAATTCTAATTACTATAGATTTTCTTTTGAGCATGTTGTTGTTTGTGTTGTTCATCCCTTGTTTTCGTTTTCTACTCGGTGCAAATTCTGTATTATTTGAATGTTCGTAGATTATGACAATGTAGAATGCTTCAGATCTGAATTATGATGCTTTCCAACTGTCTTATTGTAGACATTTGCAATGACTGGTTGGCGGCTTGGGTATATTGCTGGTCCAAAACATTTTGTTGCAGCATGTGGAAAGATTCAAAGCCAGGCATGCATGCTGTATTTTTCATTTCCATTTGATGAATTATGTACAACCAAATATGAAACTTTTCTTGATTTCCTTTTGCTCCAAGACATCTAACAGATATTCAATGAGAAAATAAAAAAATATTATATGTTTTAATGAAATTGTACAGAACAATGAAAGTTGCTGTTTAGTACTCTCAAATGATCCAAGTCAAAGTCCCTACTCTTCTACCCTGTTCCCCTGTTTATCCTTTTTCCTTTTCTAACTAAGTTTTGGGGATATGTAACACATTTTATGGAGCACAGTTTACTTCAGGAGCAAGTAGTATATCTCAGAAAGCTGCAGTTGCTGCATTAGGATTAGGCTATGCAGGAGGAGAAGCTGTTTCTACCATGGTAAAAGCTTACAGGGAAAGAAGGGATTTCTTGGTTGAAAGCTTTCGAGACATGGATGGAGCGAGAATATGTGAACCACAGGTGTGAAAGGTGTTTGATTATCATCCTCTCTATTGTTAGTTTCTCCTTTCCTTGAAAAATGTATTATTCTTTTCACTTTCAGGGGGGATTCTATGTATTCATTGATTTGAGCTCTTATTATGGAAGACAAGCTGAAGGGTTCGGTTTAATCGAAAATTCTGACTCCCTCTGTCGCTATCTGCTGGAAAAGGGCCAGGTATTCTCATTTAATGGTCTTCAAGATTTTACTGATACACTAAGCGTATTAAGTTCAAACTTAATACACATAATAATGGCCTAAGTCGTAAGTTAATGTTTTGACTCATTACAGGTTGCTTTGGTTCCAGGGAGTGCATTTGGAGATGATTCTTGCATCCGCATCTCTTTTGCAGAATCCCTTTCTACTTTAAGCACAGCAGTGGACAGAATTAAGAATGCACTCATCTCTCTAAGCTCTTAAAAATACATTCAGTTTTTCATTTATTTCTAAACAAAAGATTTACAGAAAGTTTGAGATTAATTTAGGAGAATAATGGGTCCTGGTTGATTCCTGTGTTGTACATGAGGTTGTTACTCTTTTTTTTCTTGTTTCTTTCTGCTAGAAATTACAAAGTGAAGTAATGACGAAAATCTTGAATATTGATTTTCTGGGTGATGTAAAATTATTATCGTTGATCACAATCATCGTATCTGAATCTCATCTCTACCTGCCATTCTCTAACTATTCGCTCAAGTATACTTTTTGTGTCAAGTTATAAAACATTCTTTTGCTAGACATTATTTTGAAACAGCGTCACTCACTTCCAACTTAATTCTGTTCTTCTCTTAAGCCCAGAAGGAGAACAATAGAAATCAACAATTTCTCCATCCTGAGTTTTTTTCTTCTGAAACATGTAAACTTCTTTAAAAAAGTGTGACTTTTTACAACAATACTATTATATTATTAAAATGAATTGTTAAGTGAGAGCAATTCTTAGAAGATGTCAAACAATCATTTACATTACAAAACACTTATATGAATAGAAAATTTTAACGTTGTCGGTCTAGGTTGGTGAAGTTGAATTGTACATATTTGACCAACACAAACAAAAAGCTGGCAGAAGTGGTAGAGGAAGATGTGAAGAAAAAGAGATTCCACCAACTCCATCTTCACATATTCCTCTACCCCCTTCTACTTGTATATAATGCACTTCCCTTCTTGTCTTGGCGTTTCAACGTTGCATTTGCGTAGAGAGCTTCTTATCATTTCCCATGGCCAATGCACTACATAACGCTGCCATCTCCACAATCACGTTTGGAGATGACTATTCCGTTTCTCGTTGCTTTTTTCCATCTCCATCCACACTTCCTTTCAGGTTACCTCGATTCTCTTGTGCCATTCCACTTCAGATATTCACTTTATTGTTGTTGCTAATTAATGGTTTTATTGGCTCTGTAGAACCATGCAGAAAGGAAATCACGTGGAGCTGAAGAAAAGGGTGGTAGTGGTAAAGGCAAAAAATAAGAGTGATTTTGATGACGTAGAAGTTGATGTCTCTTTGAGCCACAGAGTTAATGCTGTGAAGCCTTCCAAAACTGTGGCCATAAGTGATCATGCCACTGCTCTTTTACAAGCCGGAGTTCCCGTTATTCGCTTAGCGGCTGGAGAACCTGACTTTGACACACCCACTGTTATAGCTGAGGCGAGTTCTGTGTAAATTTCCATTTGTTTGTAAAAGTTAGCAATAAATGTTCTTGTTCTTGTTTCTTTTGTCCCTTTTCTCTGTGTATTGTATCATGAATTCATGATCATGACCTGACATGAATAAAGATGATATAGGCTGGGATGAATGCAATTCGTGACGGTCACACTAGATATACTCCTAATGCCGGAACCTTAGAATTACGCCAAGCAATATGTCACAAGCTAAAAGGTTACTTCAGAATTTAGATGCTTAACGAGTATATTTCTCATTATTATTATTATTATCATTATGCGAGATTAGGAGTTTGAACAATGTTACATGACTGTTTCTGTAGAGGAGAATGGTATTACATATACCCCAGATGAGATTTTGGTCAGCAATGGAGCGAAACAGAGTGTTGTTCAAGCGGTGCTTGCACTTTGTTCCCCAGGAGATGAGGTAGGAAACGCCTTATACTCTACCATGAGCATCTATGATTGCTTAGTTTGCGTTTTGGTGATTATTAGCAGAATTGATTCTGGTTATTTATCCTTTTGCATGGTGTGGAGGTTTCTATTTATTTACCTTCTTGTGCTGCGAATGTTTCAGGTTATCATTCCAGGTCCATTCTATGTGAGTTATCCAGAAATGGCAAGACTAGCAGATGCAAATCCTGTGATTATTCCAACCCAAATATCTAATAACTTTCTTTTGGATCCGAAACTGCTTGAAGCCAATCTTACAGAAAGATCAAGGCTACTTATTCTTTGTTCACCGTGTAATCCAACAGGATCTGTCTACTCTAAGAAACTACTTGAAGAGATAGCCCAAATTGTAGCAAAGCACCCCAGGCTTCTGGTACAAACAAGCACCCATTACGCTTGAATGTGTTTTCCACTTTTCCTCAATGATAGTTCATTTCAAGATCTCTACGGCTGTTTTAAACAGGTTCTCTCTGATGAAGTTTATGAACACATAATTTATGCACCTGCAACTCACACAAGCTTTGCATCTTTAACTGGAATGTGGGACAGAACACTAACCGTGAATGGGTTTTCCAAGGTTGGTCTATGGTGATATATGCTCTTACGGATAAAGTATAGTTTCTGATTGGTATAAATTTTCTGTCGGGCATGTTGATGCTTGTGTTCTTAATCGCCTGTTTTTTGTTTCTGCTCCATGCAAATTATGTGTTTGTTAGAATGTCTGTAAATTATGATAAATGTAAAAGCCTGAGGTCTGAATTATAATGCTTTTCAACCGTTGTTGTAGACATTTGCCATGACTGGGTGGCGTCTTGGGTATATTGCTGGTCCAAAACACTTTGTTGCAGCCTGTGGAAAGATTCAAAGTCAGGTAGGCTGCATTTTCATTTCACTTTTTGTGAATTATGCACAACTCAAAATCAAACTTTCTATGTCTTAGTAACTAACTAACTGATATTTTTAACCATTCTACTTTGACCAACTCTTAACTGGCTTCTGATATCAAACACATTTCGTTGAATACAGTTCACATCAGGGGCAAGCAGTGTATCTCAGAAAGCTGGTGTTGCTGCATTAGGACTAGGCTATGCAGGTGGAGAGGCTGTTTCTACCATGGTGAAAGCCTTCAGGGAAAGAAGGGATTTCTTGGTTGAAAGCTTTTCAAAAATGGATGGTGTGAAAATATCTGAACCACAGGTGTGAACTTATTACCATGTTGCTTGACCCTCCTTTGCCCAGTTTTTAGCTCCAATTCCTTCTATTAAAAAGTGTTCTATTTTTTTTTTTTTTCAATTTCAGGGAGCATTTTATCTGTTCATTGAATTCAGCTCTTATTATGGAAGAGAAGCTGAAGGGTTTGGCTTAATCGAGAATTCTGACTCCTTCTGTCGATACCTGTTGGACAAGGGCCTGGTATATGTTAACAAACAAGTCTTTCTGTATAAATACTCTCTATATTAAAACTTATTATGTTTTACAATGAGCACTACATGGTTCTTTTATAAACCTTTCAATCACATACATTAAATATAACTAATACTAAAACACAATAAATAATCCTACTCAATTACTATCAAAATACTATTAATGAACTCTTAATCTCAAAGCATTTCTTCAACTACCCATATGTTTATACAACAGTATATTCATTTAAATGACCTTTTGAGATTCTATACAAATTTCTTATATGCATGCACATTCTATAGAAGACTAAAGTATCTCTTTAAGGTGTTTGTTTTGAATAAAGCATGACATGATTGATGATGTGTTTTGATGTTTTGATTTACAACAGGTGGCACTGGTTCCGGGAAGTGCATTTGGAGATGATAGTTGCATCCGCATTTCTTATGCCCAATCCCTTACTGTTTTAAAGACAGCAGTAGAGAGAATTGAGAAAGCGCTTATCCTTCTACGCTCTGCTGCGCTTCTTTAATCACACTACTTTTCTTCTGTCTTCTATTTTTTATTTGCAATGGGTAATGTGTTTATTCAGAAGATGAGTAATGTTACATTCTCTTACCATATTCTCATAATACTTTGTAAGTTACTGTTATGAAAGACTGATTGTATATAATAGATATCTTGGAAAATATAAGGCATGTTCAGTTGTTTTATGAAAATAATAGTGTAGTAGGGTTGGAAATCTAGCTTTTCCTTTGTTATCCTTATAATGAACAAAGTCAAAGTTATTTTCTTTAGAAAAATAAAATATATAAATCAAAAGTCAATGATTATTGATTTATGGGTTAAATATATTTTTGATCTATTTTTTTTATTAATTTTTGGTTTTGGTTCTTATATTTTAAAAATTGATTAATTAGTAAAAAGAAAAGTGTGTAAATTTATTCATTTTATATATGAACTTTACAATTATTATCACATTATCTGAATTTAGTTCTTCTATTAATTTTGACACAGTAAAAGATTGTCACCATATAATAATTTTTGCTATAAAAAAAATAATAAAATTAAATACTTTTAAAATGGGAGGGTTTGATTAATCATCATGGATTTGTGGGCATTATTAATAGAGCCCATTTAAATCCCTTAAAGAGAAGACCATTTATCTCTGCACCCCCATAATTTTCATATGCCATCTCTTGGCGTTATTTCGTCACCACCACCCTTGTCAATGTGTTGTGTCAAGAATTGTTTTGAGGAAGAAAGTGTTATAAATTATGTAATCCAGAAATCAATTTTTTTTTTTTATAAAAAAAATCTTCAGATGTTTATAATATGGAAGTTGAAATTTTCATATGTAAGAGTGTAGAAGGAAAATGTACAGGTGCAAAAAGAAATATCAAAAGAGAAAAGGGCTTCTTATAAAGCCCGTGTGCTACATCCTCTTAAACAAAACCAAATTATATGTCTCCAAATAAAACCATACTCTGAAAATTTTCAAGCTAACAAGTATTTCGATTGCTACTTTAAAAAATAACCTAATGGTGAAAATTTTGTTGAAAATTTTATTTTTAGAAAGTAACTTGAAAATTTTGTTGTTGTATTAGCAAAAGCTATTTAAGAGAATCTCTAATATAAATATCTTACAGATCTTTATATTAGGTGTCATTTTATTTTCAAAGGATTTTATTACATCACTTTTATTTGTAATTTTACTGCATCTTTTTTATGAATTTCATTCTAAAGATAACCTTTTCTACGTATATTCGTAATTTTTTATTTATATAATTGTACAATTAAGCTTGTCATTTTTAAAATATAAATTTTATCTAAAAAACTGTTATATTTAAGATGTTCTCATATATGTTATCTCAGAAAATTTTGATAGAATTGTTTTATAACACTTTGCATTGGACATTTCTAAGAAAAGTGTCAACATCTTTAGTAAAGTTATACCTAAAAAATAAAGAATGAGTGAGAAAAAGAAGAGAACAGTATCTATATAGATTGAATCTGGACAAGATTTTAGAGATGTACAATAACAAGTTCGAAAAATGTAGAGTTTGGAAACGTGAAGTTGTGCTTAAAGTTAGTGCCTCAGAAGATTTAGTGTGAGTGATGATCTTACTTCTATGAACCTACCCTTCTTACGGTCTAAGAACATCAACCACTAAACTTAACTTATTTTTATCTACTTTTCAACTCTGCAAAAAGCCCTAAACTAAAAAAATAACTATTCCCATGTAACTCAGAAAGCATATGGGTATTTTAATATCAAAACTTTGCACCCACACTATTTTTGTAATTAATTGTGGTTAAAAATTTAAAAATAGTATGACACCCCCCTATCGTCTGTTTTACTTTTTATAGTTTTATAAAAATATATTTGTAACGTTTACCATGATTTCTTAATTGCATTTGGAATTTGGGCTTCCATGGTATTAACCTCTTACGTCTATCGAAATTTAAAATTCTTTTATGTAGTATAGGTCTATAATGGAAAATACTAGAGCTGTTAAAATGGGTAATTCGGTTTGACCCGGTTCAACCCATTATGGATTGATGATTTAGCGAGTCAACCTAACCTGCCTTACTTTTTAGCGAGCAAAAAAAATTTGAACCCAGCCCGACTCACCACGGATTAGCGGGTTAAACGGGTTGGCTCACAGGTTCAGTTAATTATAAAAAAATACAATTTTTATTTTTTTTCAATCAAAATGAAATTATAATTTTAATTAAAATCTAAATAAACTTTAATACAATCCAAATACAAACCAAAATAAAAAAAATACAAATTATTTATGTGTTGACTAAAAAAAAACAACCTAACATGACCCAAACGTAAAGTCCAACTTAATAAAAAAAAAAAAACTTGTGTGACCCTTTTATCTGAGGGTTGGTGAGACAACCTGGCTCACCACGGGTTCAACCCGGATGAGTCGAGTTCTAGATGAACCGGGTCAAAAATTAACCCGTATTAAAATTTGTAAAAAGTTTTTAACTCAACCCGACCCAAATCTGTGGTGAGTCGGATTGACTCGCAGGTTCTAATCCATTTTGACAGTTCTAGGAAATACAATTCCCAAGCCATGTGTGAGGTATTATCACTTTATATTGTATTAGTTTATATATATATATATATATATATATATATATGTTTGAAGTAATATATGCTTTTGTTGTTTATACCAATTATCTAAAATGTCTTATCGCATATCTAGCCTTTTCTCACAATTTTATTTTAGTCTTTTGAAAAAAAAAAAAGAGAGACCAGCAATGGATAAGACTGAAGAGTTTCTAAGAAAAGATGATATTGTATGATTATTTAGTTTTTGGCTATGACTTTTTTTTTCAGGTCTATGTAGTGAAAAATATCAATGATCCTGTGATAAAGAACGAGTAGGTTAAGTCATAATCAAAATATTTTGATGTTTTTGATTTAATAATAAATATTTGATCCAACAATATTGTATGACAAACTATAAATAAAAATTAAATAACATAGTATACATTCAAAGTTGTGAACTTTATATTATGGATGCAATGACATTGGAACATAATGTAGAAGAGACAAACACAACAAATGTTTCATTGATAATAAAATTAACTTTTTGGAGCTTTAGATATCACTCTAATAGGAGTCAATCAAAAGAGATGTCTTGAGGATTTCTCTACTCAAGTAATAATTTTTTACAAGATTTGTTTTTTATTCAATCCTAAGTCCTTTGATGTTTGAATTCAACAGGTTATATGTATTAATATATAGTTTAATTATATTTATTTTTGCTGATAAAAAAAATAAACCATCATGTTGGTATACATACCCTAGAGGAGAATTAAGACATAACGAACATATTTAAGGAAAAACATCAGGGCTCGTACACATTTTCTTTTTGTGTTTTGTTGTTTGGTGCTTGGAGATTAAATTTTTCTAAAACAAAATTAGGCAGGAGAGTCTTAATTTTCTTTTTTTTTTAGAAAAAAAGTAAAAAAAAAATATTTTTTTTGTTTTGAATTTTCCTTTGCATATATTTTAGATTATTGTATACAGTTCAAATATTTCATTCATTTATAATTTTTTTCTCGTGTTAATAAAAATATTCATTTTAGGATTTAGGGTTTAACATTCAGTAGTTTTTGAGCTAAAAAATCTTCAAGGAACACTGAGCAAAAGTATTTGCAGCATTTTAGACACGACTTCAAACTGCAATTTTATTAAGCACACAAATTAGAAGAAACTTGCATCATCTCCAACAAGATATTACTACAAGATGACTTATTCTAATGCCCCCATTTTTTACATAGTTGGGACTAGAAATACATGCAAACTCATAAGCACTGTTGCGATTTTCCAGAGAGAAATGGATATCAGATACTGTTTTTAACCTTTTTATTTTACCACACATAATACTCTGCAATCATATATGTCTTAGCAGTGGCTCTTGCAGCCAACAGCTTCTTCAACAGTGAGAAATACTCTGCCACCGAATTTGGAGACAAAGTTGGACACCTTTAGCTTGTGTATCACTTGCCACCTAGGGTTCGCAATGGCTAACTGAGAACAACACAAAAACCACTACGTCATCATTCTTCTACATCTAAAAACTACTAAAACTTTCATAGTGTTCATCATGCAATTAATAGACCTCAAAAATGGCCGTGAAAGTTTCCCTTCATCATCATCATCGGTTTTGATTTTTTAGGTCTGAAACGAAATGAAGTTATACCTGTTTTCCATGTGAAGACAAACTCTTATGCAGTTCCTCCAGAGAAGCAATTCCAGAGGTGTCAATGTTCACCAAATCTAAAGCAACAAAACATCACGATTCAATCAAAGAAACGAGATTGTAAAACTTTTAATCACAACACAAAATATTCTAAGATGCTTAAGTGGAGTATATATTTTTAAAGAATTTATTTTTGTACAATTAATTTAAGCAAATTAATAATATCACGTTCAGGTCTGAAATAAAAATAAATAAATAATTGTTTTAATTAATAAAGTAGAGTTCAAATTAAAATAAATCCTTGTTATTTATTATTTTTAAAGTTTAGATAATAAGATTTCGAAAACTCAATAAAATCATACTTCAAAACTGAATAATATTTGCATTTTTAAAGGTTTTTATTTCCATTTATAAATTAAAAGTCAACGGAGTAGAATTTTCAAAAATATCACTTTAGCACGTCTCTGTCTATTTTCCTTTTCCATCATTACTGTATGCATATTATGTATGTGTCTGTACTTCTTTCTTTTTTCATTTGCTGAGATGTTAACGCTTTTTTTATTTTTTATTTTAATTGATTTCATTTTCTTTTCCTTTTTTTTCAGAAAGATCACTAGAGTCAGAAAGGCTTACTGGAGGTGTCAAGAATTACGAGTTGAATGGTGCTTCTTGAATTTCCCTTGTCATCTTCTGATTCTTCCTCAGAGACCCATTTGATGATCCTTGAAACACAAGATTTGAAGATTAAAATTTTACTCATGTTTCTGACATTGATCATTTCCCATTTTGTATATATGTCATATACCTTTCTCTGACGAAATTAGCATTTGCAAAGCAAAGTAACGCAGATTTGACTCTTATTATCATAACCCCTGGAATCTTAACTGCCATCGGATACTGATACACATCGCAGAACAAGTTAGTGCCAGGAAGTTTTCCAAGAGTTTCTGTGCCTGGTCGAATTGAGATTAGAATGATCTTTGAAAAAGATATAACCACCTACAGATAAACAAAATCCAAATTTTAAATTGAACACAGTTTATGCAATCAACTATTGTAAAAGAAACAAAGTAAAAACTGTTATCCATTGGGCCTTAGCAATATTTTTCCTTTCATTATTTTTCTTTTGAATGTCTTGTCTCGCAACTGTGGAGGTTCTTTATTTTCTTCCACACAACACCTTAATCAATAATTTGTCGACGAAATTTTGTATCTAATTGCCACTTCCAAGAGAAAAGGACTAGTACTTGTTTAGGCCATTTAGAAGAAAGAAACAATCTGACCTAATAACTTGAAGCGTTAGTGATTTGTTGAAAATTTTGTATATGTGAGATCTCAGTCATGTGATTGCAACCCTAGCAAGGAATATCATTCCATATAGAGAATTTTTTAGGTGGCTTTAATTTTCAAGGTATAAATATGTTCCAACCAAAGAGAATATGCAGTTTTCAACGGTGCACATCCATTCTGCATCACTCTTAGTGCAAAATATGTGGGTCCAGTCAAGTGGTGGGGATTGCCTATTATATAATGTACAAGTCAGGTTTTGTCCCATGCCGTCACTCATTTTTATGAATACTAGAATTTCTTTTTTCTGCTAAAAACCATACTCTTAAAAAGTACAAATATAGGTTGTAACTTAAAAGCTTTTAGATATCCACTCAAGAATTGCTTGCTGTTGAAATATTATTGCGTTTCATAATGTTCAACAGTAAATCTGAGTTTGGTGTGCTTTCACAAACCTATATATATATATATATATATGAATTTATTCTTGTCATTCATATATAGTTTATTATTTCAGGTGGCACAAACAGTTCAAACTTTAAACGCATAGTAAGGTGGCAAAATGATGCTAATAAGAAATTTAATTGAGAGCTCTCCCAATGAAAATACTACATTACACCACTAGCCATATAATGTGATGTTCTTAAAACAGAAACAGTTCGGCATGCTGTAAACTAGTAACACCCACTATAACAAAGATATAGCATCAGCAAAAACTGACATATCGTTTTATGGATACTTAATCTGTATATTAAACTTGAACTTAATCAACATCTTCATAATATAGTTTCATTTGGACTAATTGTTTGTTAATTATGATGCAGACATGTAAGTGTTTGTTTACATAGTTATTGAATATGTTTACTGTTTTATATATAGTGATGGTGATAATGAGAAGAAAGAAGAGATGAGTGGCAATGATTACCGCCACTAGAAGACCAATCTCCACAGAAGCAAAGAGAACTCCGAAGAAGGCACCAGCACAAGCAAGAAAATCTATCTTATCAACCTTCCAGATTTTGTAAGCTTCAGTGACGTCAATGAGTCCTGGGAGAGCAGAAAGGATCACAGAAGAAAGAATAGCTATAGGAGTGTAATACAAGAGCTTCGTCAGAAACTGAAGCGATACCAACACCGTGATCGCCATCACAATGTTTGACACCAGAGTCTCACACCCAGCTGCATAATTAACAGCAGTGCGGGAGAACGAACCTGCCACAATTAATCTTGCTTAAACTTCATCCTTTTTATTAAAGAACAGAACAAGAAAAACTCATTTTCCATAAGAATTATGTACCAGTTGCGACGTAGCAAGAGGTGAAGGATCCTATGATGTTTGTGAGACCTATTGACATCATCTCCTTGTTTCCATCAAGCTGGTATCCTTTGATGGATGCAAAAGATCGCCCGACAGCAATAGATTCCTATAATTAATGGGTAAGGTACCGGTTGTGTCGTATCAACATGAAATGGAAAATAAGAAAACCAAACTATAATTGATATATAATTATAATTTATTTGTTACTCACGGTAAGGGCAACGACAGCAACCACTAGTGCAATTTTCGCGACTTCACCAATGTAGGGGCTGTTGAAGTCTAACTCATGGATGGAGATTGGGTTTAATCCTCCTTTCACATGTTTCACGATTTTTACTCCATTTTTATCAGCTTTTGTCAGAAACACAAATAGAGTCGACAAAATAACTGATACAAGAGGAGAAATTGATGCCAACCAGAACAGTTTCTTCTTCTTTTTACCCTGCCAGGGGAATTAATTAGAGTGTTCAAACTAGAACCCCACCGAAATCATGCAAAAAAGAGGGAAGAGGGAATTGAAAGCTCATTCCATTTATTGCTCACCAGAAATCTCGTTGTTAGGATGAAGACCAAGAACGAGCATCCAAGGATAAAATTTCGAGGATTCCACTGCAATTCAATATGTATACGCATGAACAAATTATATGGAAAAAAAATTATACTTTGATTCTGTTTTTATTTTTTACTTTTTTGTATAGTTTAGTATGAATCATTCACCACGTTAAGTCACGTTAGAGAGTAAAAATTAAGAATTAAACAATATAAATTGTAATATCATTGTCTATATTTAATTAGTTTCTGATTTTTAATTTGTAACATTGGACTGATGAAATTATAATAGGAGCATTATTTATTATTATTAATTTTTTTAATAAATGGATGCAGATGAATATGGATAAGTGTTTTTATTTACAAAATCAGGAGGAATGGAGAGTGATTTTTAAAATTTTAAAATGAGGCCTAAGCCTGTGTATATAAGCAGTTGTTACATTTTTTTTTTTCATAAAATTCAGCTTTTAAAAGAATAATGCATTTTTATTATACAATTTTAAAAGAATAATGAAAATGTTGAATTGGATTATTGTTGGTTTGGCACAGCCTCTCCAATTTATAGGGAAAAGAAAGAAAAAGAAAAAGCAAAAGCAAAGGGACAGGGGAAGTAGTTTACAGGATTATGAACTGCTTCCCAGACAGCTTTGATGACAGAGACTATGTCGGTTTTGGTCGTAAAATGGGTGATTCCAAAGAGTCCCTTCAACTGTTGAAGCCCTATCACGATGGCTGCTCCTCCCACAAATCCAACTATTGAAGCATGGGATAGGAAATCCACAAGGAACCCCAGCCTGTGTTTCAAAACTCTTAATTAATAAACAAATCACCCATTTTGTAATCACTTTTACTCATTCATTTTCACCTGAAGAGTCCGAAGGATGTTTGAAAGATCCCAGCCAAGAGAGTAGCAAGTAGAATTAGCTTCGTATAAGCCACTGGATCAGAAGCAGGGTCTACTAGTTTCTCCATCATTGAGGATAACAGCAAAGAAACCACTGCCACAGGACCAATTGCTATCTCTCTTGAACTTCCCATCACAGCATACACAAGTGGTGGTACCACACTTGTATCTACATGGTTTTATTACACAGATTTTAGTAAGGACTCAACATGTTCAAAACTTGTAATGATATTGGTAGAAAAATGGAAGTGCCTTACAAAGTCCATATTGAGGATCAAGATGTGCCAAGGTTGCATATCCAATGCTCTATGATGAAAATTGAAAACACCACACAGTTACAAGTAGTGTTAGCTTGATTATAAATTCATTACAATAAGATGCTATACCTGGGGAATACAGAGACTGGCAATAGTGAGGCCTGCAAGAAGATCTTTCCTGAACTTGGTGGCAGTGTAGTTTCTGCCCCAAGCAAGAATGGGAAAAACAAGCTGCAGAAGTGACATGAGGAGTGTGGTGCAGGGTTGATCTGAGAGAGAGGAAAGCTTTTGTTTATAGTGAGAGATGGTTTTCCTCACAGAATCTGCAACCACACGCCATGGACTTGGGGGCTCAGGAGCGTTAAGAACCCACTGAGACCTTACATCCTCTGCGTTCTTCTCAACGTCCACCTGCATGTGCAAATCCTCTGATTTGCAGGTTTCCATCGCTGAAGAAGCCATGTTGAAGTGTTTGGGAGAACTTTGTCTCGTCGAAAATGATTCACTACTACACTCTCATCAGACTTACCTGTGAATTCAAGAGCTGTGAAGTTGCAGAACTCGGTGCTACAAAGAAACTTATATAGAGCAACAAAAAGCCTTGCTTCAGTTTCACACCAAATAAAATATGCAATGAGATTTCACATTTTACTGAGTGACATCAGAGAATAATAAGTTTCTTACTTTAACATGCGAAATAAAAAATTTAGCATGAGACTGATTTAATTGAATCCGAGTTTAAATAATTATAATAAATATTTAAAATGATTTTTTTTCTAACTATTTTCTTTTTAATTAATTCAGATAGATTGACTATGGATGAAAGAATTATATGGAAATTAATGTAGGAAAGGAAAAAAGTTCTGACTAGTTAAGGTGTAACCGAAGACAAGAATACAGATAAGTTAGTTCCTTTGTAGTTGGTGTCCAATGAAACCTGGTATAAACAGTTTTTCCGGAATATGGAGGATTTACTTGTACTTGGTGTGTTGGTTGCTTTACCAATACATTTTGGTGCGTAGGTGTTTTTGTCTTGTCGTTGTCATAGAGTTAGGTTGCAAAGTGTTGGAGCATTATATATTTCTATATATCGATATGAGTACTTTTTGTATGGCTTAATTTGTATATCAATACATGTACAGAGATTTTTAAAATAGTAATATGATTATATTTCATATGTGCATTGTTTTTCCTCATTGCTAGACATATTCCATTACATCATTCTAACAGTTTTAAGTGATTATTTTCATTTTCTAACCACTCCTATAGCATTTCACCATGCATTAACTCCTTACATAAAGTATTTGCATATTAATCTCTCATATCTCATTTTAGGATAGTTCTTCCATTAGAAATAGTAGTTTGCAAGCATTTTTAATTCATCTATAATTCCTCCGCATCTTTGCACCTGTTTTCTAGTACCGAATCCGTACAAACAAATCATTTAAAATTTTTGTCACCTTCTAGGATTGATACTCGGATTCTTTTCCTATATTACATTAGGGACTTTGAAATTGTGCTTCCATCTAAGTGAAACTAGGGATTCGAACAAATTATAAAATGATAATAAGATTAGAGAAATCTTGCAATATATGTTAGAAATGAATGTTTATACATTGATCAGATGAGTTTAATAATAAATATTAAACAAGTATTTTTATATATTTATTAGACATATCTAATTATACATATTACACAAATTTGTCTATGCATCAATTAAATAAATTTAACTATACATATTAGACAAATATATCTATATATTAATTAAAAGAGTCTATATATGTTTGCGATATCTATGCATTATATAAAGTGCTTAATTATACTTATGTTTTAATGACCAACTAGTTTAAAAATATTATTATATATGTGTGGTTCTCCTTAAAACATTTTAAGGTCATGAGGACTTTGCTCTGATTTTATAGTTTTTTATGTTTGCATATTTATTTTCACATGTTTATTAACACATAGTTATACTATGTTCATTTACTTGTTCACTTATGATTGTTTTATAGTCTTTAATTTGTTATAGAAAACCAATTCTATTATATAACCACTATAAAAAAAATTACAGCATTTAGTATTCATTGCACATGAACAATATTAATGAATAATTACAACCGTAATAAGTTTAATTTAATCTTCTATTTCAATTTTATTTGTAGCATTCCTACTATTATATAAATAACTTATTACATAAAAAAGATGGAGTTAATTTTTCTTTTATACAATAATATTTTTGTGGAGACAACACCGATAATAACATATCCATTTATATGTTATTATTTTATATCTTTGTAATTCACTCCAAGTAAATCTCTCGTTACCAATTGATTTTAATGACAAAAAAAATTATTAATCACATCAATTTAAACATCTTTACTAAAAATGACCAAATTGACTAAAATTTGACGAAAATGAGGACTTGATTGAATACAGAACGAAAATGAGAACAAAATTGAATAAAAATAATAAAAATAGGAACCAAATATATTTTAAACTTTTCTTTTCAAGCTAGCCAACTAGTACAAACAATAAGGATTTATTTTTTTAACTTATAATCAAATTCGGGTACATAAGAGGTACATCCCATTGATGATAAAAAAAATTGATTAATAAATTATAAAAAATTGTACAAAAAGTAATACGCAGCTCTCCACATATTTGTTCTTTGTGCCCCATTTATTTGCCTATCTAGTTTGGCCTTTTTTTTTCAAACCGGCCACGTAGTGCAAGCAATAAGGGTTGAGTTTTTTAAGTTATAATAAAATTCGGGATACATAAGGTACATTCCATGGGATGATAAAACAAAATATGGATTAATAAGTTTTAAAAAATTGAACGAAAAGTAATACATAACTCCCCACTTATTTGTTTACTATGTACCACTTTTTTTTTTTTCAAGTCAACCACCTAGTGCAAGCAATGGTTGATTTTTGTAACATATAATTAATTTCGGGGTACATAAGAGGTACATCCATTGGATGATAAAAGAAGATTGATTAGTAAATTTTAAAAAATTACGAAAAGTAATACGCAGCTCCCCACTTATTTGCCTTTTGTTTTTTAAGTCAGCCACCACCTAGTTCAAGCAATAAAAGTTAATTTTTGTAACTTATAATAAAATTTCGGGTACATAAGAGGTACATCCTATTCGATGATAAAAAAAATTTATTAGTAAATTTTAAAATTTGTATGAAAGTGATACGTTGTTTCCCATTTATTTGTATATTATGCCTCACTTATTTGCCTATATGGTTTTGCCTATTTTTTTCTTCAAGGCAGTCCCCTAGTGCAAGTAATAAGGGATGATTTTCGTAACTTATAATCAAATTGGTGGTACATAAGAAGTGCATCCCTTTGATGATAAGAAAAAAAAAAACTATTTTTTTTAAGCCAGCCACCTCGTGCAAGTAATAAGGGTTAATATTTTTGTAACTCATAATAAAATTCGGGGTAGATAAGAGGTACATCCCAAACCCAAAAAGACTGATTAATAAATTTTAAAATATTGTACGAGAAGAAGTAATACGCAACTATCCACATTTATTTGCCTATATGGTTTTGCCTATTTTTTTCTTCAAGGCAGTCCCCTAGTGTAAGTAATAAGGGATGATTTTCGTAACTTATAATCAAATTAGTGGTACATAAGAAGTTCATCCCTTTGATGATAAGAAAAAAAAAACTATTTTTTTTAAGCCAGCCACCTCGTGCAAGTAATAAGGGTTAATATTTTTGTAACTCATAATAAAACTCGGGGTAGATAAGAGGTACATCCCAAACCCAAAAAGACTGATTAATAAATTTTAAAATATTGTACGAAAAGTAATACGCAGCTATCCACATTTATTGTTCCCCATTTATTTGCCTATCTGGTTTGGCCAGTTACCTAGTGTAAGCTATAATAAGGGTTTACTTTTGTAATTTATCATAGAATTCGGATACATAAGAGGTACATCCCTAAAAGAATGATTAATAAATTTTAAAATACTATATGAAAAGTAATATGCAGCTCTCACTTATTTATTTATTATTCCCCATTTATTTGTCTATCTGGTTTGACTTGTTTGTTTTTTCAAACTAGGCACCTAGTGCAAGCGATAAAGGGTTGATTTTTATAATTTATCGTGTACATAAAATGTACATCCCAAAAAGATTGATTAATAAATTTTAAAATATTGTACGAAAAATAATATGCAGCTCTCCACTTATTTATTTATTTATTATTCTCCTCTTATTTGCCTATCTGGTTTGACTTTTTTTTTTCATGTCAGTCACATAGTGCAAGTAGTAAGGGATGATGATTTTCGTAACTTATAATAAAATTTGGGGTACATAGGGGTACATCCCATTGGACAATAAGAGAAAGATTTATTAGTAAATTTTTAAAAATTGTAAGAAAGTGATATGTTGCTTGCCATTTATTTGTATATTATGTCCCACTTATTTGTCTATCTGGTTTGACCTATTTCTTTTCTTCAAGCAAGCTACCTAGTGCAAGCAATAAGGTTAATTTTGTTGTAACTTATAATAAAATTCGGGGTACATAAGACGTACATTTCAAAAATATTGATTAATAAATTTTAAAATATTGTACAAAAAGTAATATGTAGATCTTCACTTCTTTATTTATTATTCTCCATTTATTTGTCTATCTGATTTGACCTATTTTTTTTTTCAAGTCAACCACCGAGTGCAAGCAATAAAGTTGATTTTTGTTAATTTGTCATTACATTCGGGTACATAAGAGGTACATCTCACACAGATTGATTAATAAAATTTTAAAATATTGTACGAACGCAGATCTCCACTTGTTTATTTATTGTTCCTCATTTATTTGTCTATCTAGTTTGATTTTTATAATTTATTATAAAATTGATTCATTTTAACCAAAGTTGGGACTAAATTGAACAAAAATAATGAATATATGGATTACATTGAACAAAACAAATAACATAGTCGCAACTGACACGCGGCACAATTATGACTTGACACGTGGACAATTATTTTAAAATTAAAAAATAAAGAAAATTAAAAAAATCAAGAACTAACACGTGACATGTACTGTTCAAAAAAGTTTAACTATTTAAACACTTTTACTCAAAAGGATCAAATTAACCTAAATTTAACGAAAATAAAAATTTGATCGAACACAAAATAAAAATAAAGACTAAATTAAATAAAAACAATAAAAATAAGAACTAAATATATATTTAAGCTTAAAAATAAAATAGTACATAAGCAACATGATTACAATTGTAAAGTAGACATTTTTCAAAAATAAGAGTCGGGCAACGCACCTACGACCGCTCAGATATTTTTAACACGTTATTTTCCAGAAAATATATATGCTTCATTTAAAGTTATAGAGGTTTTTTTTTATGAATTTTAATTATAAATCATATGTTTCGATGCATTAATTGAGAAAAAAAAATTCTAAAATAAAAATATTTTAAAATTATATAACTTTAATTCAAGCATACACATCTGAAGACAGCAATACATCATTCATTTCGATATAGAATATGCTGTGAATATTTCTAGATCATCACATAATTTATCTGATCTCATTTATAAGAAAATTTTTTGTGGGTTAACAATTTTATATTATATTTAATTATTAAGATAAAAAAATTTAAACAATTTCATTAAAATTCATTTTTATTAATTTTATTATTATAATAATTTAAATTTAAAATGGCAATAGTTGACCCAGACACAGTATTCCACTTTTCCTCTTATCTCTCCCACTCTCTCATGTCATTAAGCCTCACTAGCTACTGTTTATTGTTTTTTCTCTCAGAACATTCATATGTGGTGGTGTACTTTAAATCATCCTCACAGGAACACCATGCTTGTTGAAAGATTTGCTATGTTGTTTATGTGATTTTCTAATCATAATTTTACAGTTTTTGGATGAAGTTCACGTAATTTTAAAATCAATCTTATAAAAATATTAATCGAATTTATCACTTTTATGATTTTGGAAGGTTAAAATGTGTAAAAACCATTTATCTTACTTATCTAATTATTAATGTTTTATTTTTGACAAGTATATTAAATCTTTCAAGTATCTTAAATAATTTATATTAGAAATAAAAAATAATTAGTTATTATAATATATTTGATTATAAAAATTATTTTATAAATTAGACCTATTAGTATCTTAAATAATTTATATTATTAAGAAAAATATTATAATTAAATTGTAAATTAGAGTATAAATTATATTTTAGAATTAACGTAGAATTGTAAAGATAAAAGAAAATAATATTGTATTATTCTTCCCGTGTAAGAGATATTTCAAGACGTCAACCTTGATTAATTAATTAATAAGTTAATTTATTATTTATTTAGTAATAAATCTATCGTCTCACACACCAACGAGTATTCTTATTTTTGTTGTACAATAAAATATTATTAATTAAATTAAAAAGTTTAATTTTATATAATTAATATATTTTCTTTAAGTGAGATATATATTTTTTACTAGAAAAAAATATAATTAATATAAAATTTAAAAATTTGTAAAATTGATTGAGTGAGACTTAATAATTAAGTTAGTGAACAAATAATAATATATATTTTTTGTTTTAAATATGATTTAATAAAAAAAAAACAATCTGATTTGTACCTCGAAGAGATAATTTGCCTATATGATAACAAAAACAAAAATAGGACGTAGTGGATGGTTTGGATAGAAAAAATAAAAATATTAAAAATTTATATATCTTCAAGTCTCTGTTTTAAAGTCTTTTCATTGGATTATACATCATTGACATGTTTGGATTCCACGCATCAAGTTGACACAACAAAACTCGATATAGATATAGATATGTGTACCTTTTGGTTTAGAATTTAGAATTTAGGGTTTAGATCTTGATATATTTGAAGGAAATATTTTTTGGAATCATCACTGTCACAATTAAGATATCTTTACTCAAAACTTTTTTGTCTCCTTATTATCAGTATATACATGAATTTAACCAAAATATAGATCTAACCTTTAATATTTAGGAGGTTTTCACTTTACAATATTTTTATAAACTGGAGGATCTTTATTTTAGTGCTTATTATATACATTGTTAATTTGATTAATATATTAGTTATTAGTGAATTCTATGTATGCTTACTCTTGTGTAAAAAAGAATGTGATCTAATTAAACGTGACTACTTTCAGTGCATCCAAAAGGAGCAAAGTTTTTATATTGTTAAAGAAAGAGAAAGGTATTGAAAAAGTGATACAAGTGTGGTAGTACTTATAATTAAGAAAAGAAAGCATGATAAAGGCAATTTGTGAAAGGATGAGAAAAGGGTAAAATAAAACAAATATTCTCCGTAGAGCTTTATTCTGTCAACGCCATTGATTTGAATATAACTAAGTAGAAGTGATGATTAACAATGAATGAGCTAAAAACATTCTGAGCAAGCACCACTTTGTCTTTTGGTTTCGGTCCACTATGGTCATTAGTTCTGATACATTGAATGTAGACATGTTTTCGACACAACTCTAAATTTCAACAACAAACAACTGAATCACATCGATCCAACCACATATACTATTGTTATTGCTTAAAGATTACACACTCATTCCTGAGTTTTATTATACTGTCTCCATAATCATCTATAATCACTTTTGTTAATTCTTTTCACAAGTTTACCAAAAGATTATATCACTTTAGTAAGGATTAAAGGCCAATAATCTGTTTAAAAAGGAAGTCGTGAATGAAAGTTGGATCGTCAATAAAAACTTTCCTAATACATTATGGTTTAAAGAAATAACTATAAATATAGTATATGAATTTTGATTTTCCGTTGAATTTTTTGTGTTGTTCTTCTAGTGTATCTTCATAATATACTAATTATTATTACTTTGACGGTTCGAAATATGAGTATTAAATATGAAGGATAAATATTTGTTAGCTAACATTATTAAAATTTTGAAACATTTGTGATGAAATTAATAACTAACAAACGTTTGACCTTTTGATCGAGATAAAAAGAGAACAATTAATCGAAAGAAAAGCAACTGTTGTTAGTCATACAGCAACCATTTTAGTGGCAACACAAGCATCCACTGCTTCCCCCACAGAAAGGAAAACCCTTCCTCCAATTTTGCTCACGAAGTTCGCCAATCTTAGCTTGTGAATTACGTGCCACCTAGGGTTAGCGATAGCTAACTGAAATAAAAGTGACAACAGGAATTAATACAATTGAAATCTGCATAAAAACAAAATATATGATTTAAGAAACCAACCTTTACTCCTCGTGAAGTCATATTTTTATTGAGCTCCACCAGACAAGCAATTCCCGTGGTGTCGATATTTGTAAGACCTACATTATTGGGTGTGTATAAAATGTTATAAAAGTTCGAAATCATTCGAGATGAAATGTTAATAAGTACTCACTTGAGGCATCTATGATGACGTGATGGAAGGTGTTTTCTCCTGCTTTGCCTTGCTTAGCTTTTTCATTGGTCATCCATCTCTCAATCCTTTGAATATGTAATGTGATGAACTCAGATTTTGAGTAACGTATGAAAGAAGCAAAGGGTGGTGTTGACAGAAACATACCTTTCCTCCACAAGATTTGCGTTTGCAAAACAAAGCCATGCAGATTTTAGAGAGACGATGAAAAGTCCGGGGGTGTTGAGTGCCATTGGATACTGTTGAACATCGCCGAATGAATCGGTTCCTGGAAGTCTTCCAATAACCGCTATAGCAGGTTGAATTGAGGTTACAATTATCTTCGCGAATGAAATCGTGATCTGCACTATAACGAGATGTGTTAGATTTTCAGAGAGAGTTTCACTAAGGAGACACAACACCAATAAAATATGAATTCAACTGCATAAAGTATTGACATTACTCTCAATCCAAAATTTTACGACAATAGATTTATGGTTTTTATCCTTATACAGTGTTTTTTACTTTCTAACCAATGTAAGTGCTCTTTACTTTTTCATCTCTAACTAATGTAAGACTTAAAATGACACTTGAATTTCTAACCATATGTACCATCATCAACCAATAATAATACTGCATACTGTCTCAGAATCAGTACTACTGTGATAGGGAAATTGTTTAGTCAAATTTCTTTTTAAACTTAGTAGTTGTTAAAAAAAAATTATGCCTTCAATTTACTTGACATGCACAGTTCCTGTATAGGTGCATCCAACCCTTAAAGCATAGTTCTAAGAAATAAAATGAAATAAAATTTGAATTCATGTTATTGTTAATTAAAATAACTAATTCAAAACCATTTCATTTGTCTTATGAATTACTTCTTAGTTTCTTATGTGTGTGTGTGAATGAGACCGGAGGTAGTATTTTATATTTATAACGAAACTGTATTAAACTATTGACAATATTTTGAAAAATTAATGAAATTCAATTTTGAAGTATAGTGATAAGATTAGGTGAATTAAAAAAGAGAAACAACTATAAAGATCGTGAATTCAAATAAAGATAATAAAACAAGTAATTTAGGATCATTAGGAGAAAAATAATATTTTTGCTAGTTCCAGGGACAATGTGTGTAAAACACACATTTTAAAAATAAATTAAGAATTTCTAATTAAAAGAGTTGAGATAATACAAAAATTATTTTATAAATTATGTATTCAATTTATGATATAAGATTATATATTAAAAGGAATGATAATACAATTTTTATATAAAAAATAAATACTATAGGTCATACATTTTCAAGGTTCCAAAATAAGTAAATAAATGTCATCGTGTAAAAGCAATAGTTTTCATTCAAGGTAGATGTGAATTAGTTTAGGTTTAGACTTCAAATTTTCAACTCTAAAACATGACTAATTTACTGAGTATTAGAATGAAAAATAGGATGAATACAAAAGTTATATTTATTTTTACAATTGATTGAATAAAAAGTTATAAATTCATTTTGATATATTAAACATTTGATTTATTTAATAAAATTCTAATCAATCCATTAACTGTTTTATGGATTTTAATCCAATCATAACATGAAAAAATTTAAATATATTTTAAAACTATAATTTAAAAATAATTGAAAAAAGTATAATAAAACACTTTTTCAAAATTTAAAAAAAAAATGTAAATTTAAGAAAAAAATTACCAAAATAATCAATTTAATTAATTTTAGTTCATAAAGTATTGGTTAAAACATTTAGTATATTTTGATTAATGACGGATAGATTTGATTTAATCAAATTTATAATGTTTTTGTGATATTAGGTGAATGATGAATAAATAGATTTATCTCATCTTAAAAATTAAGGGTGGCAAAATGTGTCAGCAGGATCCGTTTTGACTCGTCCCATTCTTGGTGTGCCAAAAATGGATCAGATAAAGCTGACTTGTTATTGAAAAATGGGTTTGACACGACAACCTGTCCCGCCTCAGAGTCTGTGCACTTTTTTTTGTTTAATTTTGTTTTAATTTTTTATAAATTTTTGTTTATAAAATTTGTTTATATATATATATATAAATTTATTTATATAATATAAAAAAATTATTTATTTTTAATTTTTAAACATAAAAAATTAAAAAAAAGGGTCGACGAACTGACTCATCAGTTTAACGGTCTAGGCAAACCTGACTATAGTGTGGGTTAACTGATTGATGGGTTAGAAACTTTAACACGACTACACTTTTTTTTTGCTTTTTTTGGTGGACTGACAAGCTAACTAAAGTAACTTGCTTTGACAAGCATATTTAAAGTCTGGACTTTTAAAATAAATAAATAAATAGTTTGAAAGCTTTTAAATAGGTCAATTTTAAGAAGTTATATAAAATATAATAATAATAATAATTTGTTATACTTATTCAAATGAAACTTTTTCAGCTAAATATAAGTTTTTCAATTATGTCATTGAATTAAGACACGCATCATGACCATGGGCTAGATATATATTTTAAGGCTAAAATGTTCTCTACTTTTTGGTGTCAGCATTCTTTTTTGGTTAATTCAAAAGATTCTTAATATCATTAATTTTTTTATTTCAAAATAGTCAAAAGACAACAAGAGACGCTCTTCGTTAACTTTAAGCTACTTTATAAATAAAGTATTTATTCTATTTAAAAGTAACGAGTTTTGACTTTTATTTTTCTATAAAAAATGTTGTGTTAAAAAACCTCGAAATTTTATTTTTTTATCTTTACTTTTAAACTGTATATATGTTAATAAAAGGGTTAGGTGACCTCTAGATATTATTTGTTAGGGCCTAAGGTATAATATTAATGTATAGTATTTTTAAAAGTCCCTAAAATGAATATTATTTATTTGGTAATGAGGATAGATATATTCGTGTATAATTTAAGTTAGCGAAAAGAATTGTTATATTTAGTATAGTTGTATTATAATGTTATCCATATGAATTATATATGTTTGAACATTTAATATATAAGTTAAAGAAAAATATACCCCAACTGCGAGGCCTATTTCCGCAGAAGCAAACAAGACTCCGAAGAAGGCTCCAGCACAAGCAAGGAAATCCATTTTATCAACCTTCCAAATTTCACAAGCTTTTTTTAGGTCAATCAGTCCTGGAACAGCCGAAAGAATTATTGCTGCTAAGATTGCTTTCGGAGTGAAATACAAAAGCCCTGTCAAAAATTTAAGTGACAACAGCACGGTGAGTGCCATCACTATGTTCGACACCATTGTTTCTGACCCTGCATTGTAGTTCACAGCAGTTCGTGACAAAGACCCTGCATCGTTAATTTCAACTTTGTCATCACCAAACACTATATCTTCTACATCAATTCCTTTCTCTCAATCATACAAATATATACCTGATGCAATATAGCAAGAAGTTAAGGATCCAACAATGTTCATTATGCCCCACGACACCACTTCTCTGTTGGGATCAATGCTGTGTCCTTTTAGAGATGCAAATGATCGTCCCACAGCAATAGATCCCTATGGTTGAACAACAAAAAGTGTATATTATACGATATTTAAAAGACTACATATAGATTATAGTAATAGAAATAGCCTTCGTACCGTGAGTGAAATAATAGCAATGGTCAAGCCTATTCTCATCAAATGACCCACAACTTTGCTATCAAATGTTAGCTGATTGAAGGAGCTTGGATTCAAGCTACCTCCTCCTTTGATTGGTCCCAACACTTCAACTCTGTAGTCCTTCATTTGAGGCTTGTCCACATTTATTTTGTACGCAATGATAGAGGATACGATAATAGAAAGGAGAGGAGCAACGTGTGACAACCAGATAAGTTTCTTGTTCCTTTTACCCTGTTTCGATTGTTTAGTGTTAGTAACATTCTAGTCCAAACTAGGAAAGTAAAATAAAAGTAGCAGCAGTGCTAACCAGGAATCTGGTGAATAGGATGAAGCATAGGAAGGAGAATCCAATAACGAAGTTGTAGGGATGCCACGCTGACTGCAAAACAAACAAAAGGAATGATTAATGAAGTTTGAGTTGTGATTAAATTGAAGGGTTTGTTTAATTTGCAATTGATCTGTGTATCTAATTACTTGGTTTTTGAAGGATGTCCAAAGAGATTTGAGGACGGAAAATAAAGCAGTTTTGTTGGTGAAGTTAACGATCCCGAATAATCCTCTCAGTTGTTGTAGTCCAATGCCCACTGCAGCTGCTGCCAAGAACCCTACGATCGTCGATTGGGAAATATATTCCACCAGAAAACCAAACCTGTAAAATGTCACACAGGTTAAAAACAAATAAAAAACCAGAATTATTCTTCTTTAAAACTCTGACACAATTTTAATATTTTGAGATATACAAATACGTAAATTTAATATTTTAATTAAATTTTGTTAAATTTATTTAATATTTCAAATAAACTAAATAAAATATAGTTAAAATAATTAAACTTTAACATCATTCATTATTCTTGTGTTTTTATATTTTTATATTTAGTTTACAACTTGTTCCAAAAAAAAAAAACAAAAAACGTTATAGCTTGTTAATCGAAATTTAGTTTTACGTGCCAAAATTCATATCCATGACGTCGTACAAAATAACTCATTTCTTTATTTTATTCAGAATCTACATACTGACAACCTTAGAAAGTATATACGGAATCCAGTGTTACATATAGTACTTAGCAAAATAAAATTAGTTTACACTTGGCAAGTTCTTTATTATTATATATTGTAAAAATATTAAAAAAGGAATAGTATTACAATATAATAATCCATGTTGAGGGAACATAATAAAACGTTAGAAGAAAATATTGACCTTAGGTGCACTTAAATAGTTTCGAAATATATATTCTTTATCATACTTATTATAACTTTCAAGACCTTATCTTTTTTATGCATTTTATAATTTCGTAATTAGAGGTTGTAATTAAGGTGACAATAGGTTGGACCTTCTCCTCCTTGCTCCTTCTAAAGAGTTTATCCTGGTATCTATCTCGTTACCTATTTTGCCATCTACATGAAAAAGTTATTTTGATACCGTTTTCAATTTTAACTTCCATTTGACACCAGATTTAATAATAAAATATTTTATTAATGTTATAAATATATATATATATATATATATAATATTATAATAAAATAATAATATTTTGAAGTGTTAAATGGTAGTTAGAGAAATTTTTTTTTTTAAATTATTTAAAAATAATTAAATATATACCCAAACAAAAATGAATCTTAAAATATATTAATCTAAATAAATATTTTTAGGGAAATATTAATATGAATAAATTTATCGTTTAAAAAAATCAAATAAATTGATCAAAGTATAATTTCGAAAAATTAATATATTTTAGAACAAATTTAATTTTCCAAGTATAGAAAAGGAACATTAATATGTATAAACTTAAACTATGTTACTCTTACTAATAACTTTATTATAATTTTCTTAAAATATCGAAACAAAAATTAATAACAATAATTATAACATTTGAAAACATAATATCATGATCATCCACTAATAGCGATTAAAATACCTTTCAACAAACTTTTTTCATTTTTTCATCTAGTGGTCACATCACATTTCACACACAAACCACAAAAATAACTTTGCAATTAATGAGAAATAATTATGACGATAGATATATAAGATAGCACACTGACCTAAAGAGGCCGAAAGCAACTTGAAAGATGCCAGCAAAAAATGTGACAGTGAAAACAAGCTTATTGTATTCAATAGAATCATGAATCGGAAGTTTCAATGTCTGAATCATTGAGGAAAGTAGCAGTGAATCTACAGATCCAGGTCCAATCACTATTTCCCTTGAACTCGCTAGCAAAGCATAAATAAGAGGTGGAACAATTCCTGTATCTGTGAAAATCAGTCATCATCATCATCATCATCCACTCACACCTTAATTAAAACCACATTCATTTTACGACTCCTGTCTCAAACCTTTTAACCAAACAAACTATGCAACTTACAGAGGCCATATTCTGGACTTAGCTGCGCCAATGTTGCATTTCCCATACACTGTAACAACGTTGGATATAGTTATAATCATAGTTAACTAGACATTAGTTTGAGATATGAGCATTTATAGTATGTGTTGTGAACCTGAGGAATGGCGAAGATTGCAAGGGTTAGCCCGGCCATGAAATCGCACTTGAACTTTTGAGCATTGTAGTCTTGGAATGAAGCAAGAATGGGAAACACGTTCTGGAAGAAAGCAAAAGCGCGTTTGGAAAAGGGCTGGTTCCTGAGAGAAGAGAATGTGTTTGGTTGAGGATGTGGTAAGAGGATGTCCTTGACGTTGTCCAGAACCTGACGCAGCATGGAGGGTGGATCTGGAGGATTTAGCACCCACTGAGACTGATGAGACATGTTGGTCTCAATGTCCAAAACCTCTTCTAACGTGCTTTTGTTTGAAGCTACCATCTCTGAGTTACTAGAGTTCCTGCACATTTCAGGAACCTAGTGCTGTCAGAGAAGGTGCTTCAGTTCTTCACACTTTCTAACTTCTTTTGGACGTGTATTCTGCTTATTATATTCACAATCAAGGGCAAAATGTTTGGACCAGGGAGCTTCAATTTTTCCTTTTGTTTAATCCACAAATTGGAGCATATATGAACCTTTACTCGAATCATCTTCGCATGTGAATATTGTTTTTGTATTATTTTATAGAAAAAAGATTCATCTTTCCTTACAATATATCTTAATTATTTTATCAAAAAATTAACCAAATTATTTGTGCATTTGAGGCTTATATATGAGGAAGAATATGCAATTGTGAACAGAATTTATTGAAGTGATTACTTAAGTTAGTAAAGTCCACAAAATTGAGTGATATTTCCTATTTACAACAAGTAAAAAGATACTATTTTATAAGTAATTATTAAAAAAAGGTTAAAAATCACACATGAAAATTTATATATTACAAAATTTTGAAGAACACTTCTTGTGATTCCAAATGCGTTTTATTTAACTTTTTGAATTGATAAAAAAGAAGTATTTTATCATTACTTTAATGAGAACCATAGTTTGAATAGGTTAAAGTAAAATATTGAAATTATAATCAATTGCTAAAATAATATTTTTATCATTGTGACAACATGAAAACTAAATTTTACTTTTTATGAAAAAAATAAAGGATTAAATATATTTTTATCTTTTAACTTTGATCTTGCTGAAACTAGAATTAGTCCCTTTTTAAAATTTTAATCCAATTTAATCCCTCAGTTATAGAAATAGATAAATTTATTCTTTTTAACCAAATTTTATTAAATTTATTTAACGTTTCAAATACAGTATTATAATATTTGAATGTGTTTATATCGTTTGACATATTTTTGCTTCAATTAAAATATTAAAAAAATTTGGTTTAAAAAACTAAATATACAATAAGAAACTAAATTAATTTAAAATTAAAAAAAAACTAATTCTAACTTTTACTAAAAAAAAATAAAGAAAAAAACATATTTAACCCAAAAATAAACTTAGAATGATTTATTTTTGAAAGAAACTTCAATGAATATATCTATAGAAAAAATCGTTTCTTGTTAAATAAACTTTATAATATTATAGTAGTAAATTATAAAAATGTCAAAATGAGTTTGTTATGATTTTTTTATATTATATATATGAATGCTAGCTGTGATAACGAGGCAGTAAAAAAGAAGTGAAAAGAATATAAAGAAGCGGCGCAATGAATCTAATTGATTAATAGAGTCTGTGGAGCCATTATTTTAAAAGTTTGGTGAAAATTGATATGTGTCTCTGAATTTAATGTTGAGGGCGATTACACATTAAATATATTTATTAATTTATTTATATTATCCCGTGCACGTGGTTACCGCTTTCTAATTACAATAATATTTTTGAAGGTTTCGATAAAAAAATATATGTTTACAAAATTATAAAATTAATAAAAAAAAAATTGCCTGGTAAAATGCCAAAAATCTCATCTATGCTCAAAGTTATCAATAACATTATTTAGTAAGCAAGTGTTCAAATAAAGCATTCAAATGAGTTAATTGTGTTTCGTATGCTAAAAGAACACACAAAAAGGAGAGAACAACTAAGATTATGTCCATGATTAATCATATGGTACACTCTATTAACTTCATTAAAAAATTATTAACGAATTTATGATTAATCATATGTAAATGATTAGTAAAACAGGCTGGCGTAATATTTCAGTGTGACCTAGCAACAAGTAAAAAAGAATCTCGCAATAAGAAAACACCACTCATCTATTAAAATAAAACTTATTTTCCTTCTCACTTATTGACAAGCCGTTTCTGGTTAAATTAATATTAAAATTAAAATAGTCGAAATTAAAATGCAATAAATATTTGTGAATAATAAATATCATTTAATATAGAAATAAACAACCTTTTATTTGTAAGAGAAAAAATGAATATATAAAGATAGTAAAATAAAGTATTTTTCAATATGAATCTATATATTTATCGCTATCAGCATTAAAAGAAAAAATAAAATGCATGTCCGTTCTTGATGCTGAAAGAAAAAAGGTCCATAAAAAGATATTAATCTATATTTCAATTTGTGGAGCGTGAATATGCCTACTTAAGCAATTAAGGAGACACTTGCGTGCTATAAACAACTCTTTTTTTTTCACTAATTTATTTGTTCTTCATATATATATATATATATATATATATATATATATATATATATATATATATATATAT
>Ga0214544_1000625_pt1 | contig 66814 bp, 35 predicted proteins | sample CNSS3metaG_FD_160074 | JGI IMG/M metagenome (GOLD analysis project Ga0214544, IMG submission 160074) | Root nodule microbial communities from cowpea collected in UCLA plant growth center, Los Angeles, California, USA - CNSS3 | ecosystem: Host-associated > Plants > Roots > Nodule | place: USA... | reverse complement strand
TTTAACGAAACGGATCGTAGAATCCGTTTCGTATTTAGGTTTTTCGTGCTGAAACGGAATGTGTATTCCGTTTGGTGTTTTTTTTTGTTTTTCTGAAACCCGTTTTGGCGTGTTTTAAAGTGGTTGGAGGGGTGGAGCGTGTTTTAAACTGGTAGGAATGGTGGAGAGAAGAGTATTAATGATTGAATTTGAATTGGTAAAGGAATGGCGTGTGATACGAAAATCAAAATGCATGCGAAACGGAATACAGAATCCGTTTCAAAACTGTATGAAACGGATTCTGTATTCCGTTTCGCATGCATTTTGATTTTTTTATTTAAGCTGGGGCTAACCTGGATGGAAATAGTAGAGAGAATGAACGAACGAAGGACAGACGAATGACAGAGAAATTAAAACTGTGAGGCACCACGAACCACTGAGAGAGCAAAAATTTAAATGAAAGTGAAGACAGCATGAAGAAGAAACGAAACGGATTTGAAGAAGTAATGGGGGTGCAGGATGTTGGTAACGCACGTAACCACTTTCACCCACTCTCTCAGCCGGTTGTAAATAAGGGTATTAGAGTAATTTTTGGGGGTACTGAAGAATTGTTGGAGGTGCAGGGAGAAGCCCCCCACTTGCAATCGAGAGCGCTGGAACAAGTCAATTTGTCTCCAAGGCCCACTTCTGCACGCTTGAGCAACTACGGCCCAATTCCTTCTCCCAGGCCCAGCCCAAAAGTGAGGATCTCCCCCAGGCTTGCATACATGGGCTTGCCCAGTCCAAGAAACCCGATTCCAGCCAGTTAAAATGTTGGAATTGACGAAAATTATTCAACTTTGCCCTGGTAAAAGTAGATCGACACTTAATGGTGCAACGTGACAACTAGCACATGATGAGATCATAGGACTAACAACAATTTTTCTATCATTTTGAGGGTTACGATAATGTTTCTGACCAGTAAACAAACAAGGTCGGAATATAAGTAAGTTTGTTAAAAAGATTCCATTCATGAATATTTCTCAAAGTTATTTAAGGAAGTTGTAGAAAAAGTTTTTAAATAGAAACTTTAAGGATATATAGTTAAGAAGCCTGTATCAAACTGAAATCCTAACATCATTGTTATCAACTACAAACAAGTGTTTAACACTGGAACTTAATTATGTGAGCAATTATTGTTTGAAAGCTTTATTATACTTTGGGATCCATGTAATCAATAATTAGGTTTTGTTTTACATAATAATTAGGATGATAAACATAGGGGATTAATATATTATAAATTCATGACGCAGAAAAAAACACTTTCTTCAATTACATGACACAGAGATCATTCCAATCAGTCAAATTGAACACCTCATGACTTTTTCATTAAGTTAATATCGTCTTTCTCATTGACTTTTGTTTTTCATTTTACTGGGAATCACTGAGTCAACTTTAGATGACTGCCCTTTGAGTCATTGAAAATAGTTTCATATGATTTTAAAAACTAAAATAAATTTAGAAATTCTAATTATATTAAGTTAATTATTTAAATTTAAATTACTTTCAGATAAAAACACATGTGTCAGTTATGTTATTTAGGTAATGTAGAAACATTTTTACCATAAATATATATTAGTAAAATGTTTTTAACACTCCATTTTCATAAAATTATATATTTTTACTTTGATCACTATGAATTTAACTATTACTTCATTTAATCCTAAATTTTACATTTTTTTAAACATTAATAGCTTTTTCAACTTTAATGGATTTATTTACGCGAATTTTTTTTCTTGGGAATTTGTGAGAATTGTGGTGTCATATAAATAAAATAGGGATAAAATGTGTTATTAACATAAAAATTTTGACAACTTATCTTTTGGCAATGATAATAAAGTAATAGAATTATTATTTTTATTATTATAATTATAAATTTTAATAATTTTGTTGTAAATAATTTTGTATTCATTTTGTAGGTAATTTATAAATTATTATTTTAGTTTAAAAAAAATCTTATTACGTCTATTACTATTAGTAGTTATTTTTCTTATTGTCTTTGTCTGATATAATTTATATTTTATAACATTCACAATATTAACAAAATGGTTGATTTAATATATAACAATAATGCTATCTTAAATTTATATCGTGTTCTAAAATAACTCTTAATATGTTAAATTTATATTTTTCAAAACTCTGATATTTAAGTTATACATAAAATAATTTAAAGTGATAAAAAAATTAATTAATTAAATTTTTAATCCTCTGAAAGTATTTATGATTTTTTTTCCTTTAAACACGATGGCATTCTCTTAAACTAGGGATAAACTGACGAAACCATGCCTTTTGATCAATTCCAACTAAAAGTTTTCTCGTATCAAGGAATTACAAATATTGAGAATTTTGATTATTAAGATTAACTAAATTTTATTTGAATAGAAAAACATAGTGCAGAAAATATTTATATAGTATTTTTTAGAAAACCAAAACTATTATATATTTTTTATATTACATGTGTTTTTGATTTAAAATTTGTATGTAAAATTGAAATTCGTTATTCTAAATTTAATTTATTTTGGTTATTTAATACAAAATTTTAATAAATAGATATAATCATAAATAATTTATTTTTGAACTTATTAAAATTTTAAACCAACATACATTAAAATTTGTGATAGCGACGAATTTTATCTTCTTATTAAAATTTAGACACTAAATATACATACACACACACACACACACATATATATATATATATATATATATATATATATATATATATATATATATATATATATATATATAAATCGTAGTTTAATAAAGTTACAACAACGATTTGCAAGTAAACTTTTCATTTTAATTCATGAAGGTTAACTTGTTTCTCACTCCCCATGGGAACGTGTTTTCTGAAAGCCTAAGTCAAATAAACTTTACGAAAAATCTCAACTATAATAATGCTATTTTTACAAAATTGAATGGAATATGAAAAACATATATGAATTTCAATTTTTTGAAAAATTAAAATTTATCTTCTACCAAACATTTCAAGTATGATAAGAAATATATATATATATATATATATATATATATATATATATATATATATATATATATATATATATAGAAAGAAAAAAATATAATTTTATTATTATTTTTTTTATATTTTTTATTAATCTACTAGTGCTAGGTGTAGGTGTTTTTTTTTTTATTATAAAACTAGCATAAACACGGCGCTCGTATTTTTAAATATGATGTTATTGTAATTTTTCAAGTTAATTCGTTTTATAAATGGTAAAATAAAATGCTAAAAGTGTTTAAAAATATCAATAATTAATAAAATTATTAGAGAAAAAAGTAAAGTTTTAGAGTTACAAAATTATGAACACATACTAGGATACACTGATACTTCAATTTGGGTCACATATCTTTATCTGTATCCGATATTTTAAGATACTTTATCGATATTTATTTGTGAAGTATCTAATTTACAAAGTAGTCGTACAATATAAGAAAATATTTGAATAATGATCAATTTTAGTAACAAAAATAATTAGTCACTATATAATGATCAATTTAAAAACTAAAAATTATTGGTAATTAAAATAGTTCCAAAAAATTATAATTAGTCTCTAAATTGATAATTAAAATAATTTTTATTACTAATTGATTTCTAAATTAGTCACTAGCATTAACTACAAAGATTTTGACTACCAAAATTGGTTTATAAATTGGTCACTAACTATCAAGATTTTGGCAACCAAAATAATTAGTCTCTAATTAGGAAAATGGTTTCCCATATTTTTTGTTACTAAAATTAATCATTATTTAAGAGTTTTCTTATAATGGTACATTTATGATGACAATAATTTATATTTTATATGTTGATAACTCTAGTACATATAATTTTAATTTGAATTAACACAATAACAATCATATATTTATTGTACCTATTTTTCAATATTCATATATTCATATATTGCGTATCTATCACGTATCGTGTCCTATTATTTTTAAAATAAACGTATCGACATGTCAAATGTGTGTCATATCCGATACACGTATTGTATTGTAGATTAAAAAATTTAAATTAGTAAAAATAACTAAAATATAAAGGTGAAAAAAATTAAAGTTACAGAAATACTATCAAATAAAATATCAATAATTTTTAATAAAAAATTTAATCTAAATTTGAAAGTACAATTAACGGCAAAGCATTATCAAATAAAGTACAAATAAAAGCCGACTCAAATAATTCATTTTTTCGAAAAAAAAACAAATTCAATAAATAGATAAAAAAGTTAATAAAATTAAATAGAAAAAATAAAAATGTAGACGTATCCTCTCTCTATATAGATAAATAATAATTTAAAGAATAAAAAAAATGTATATTATTCCAGTTTAAATAATGGTTATTAAAAGTTAAAAACAGAAAAAGTATGTGTACACACACAAAATATTATATTACCTGTTTTATCGATAACGATATATGGATTCTCTATTTTATATTATCTGTTTTACATTTTTTTATTCTTACTTATATTGTAAAATTTTTAAAAATATAAATAATACTATAATTAATTTAGGAAATAATTACTAATGAAAATTAATATATTATATTAGTATTTTTTTTAGAAATTGTGAGTAAATTAGTTAGTTTTATGTGTTTGTATAATTATATTTAGAAGTACATTAAGTAGAAGAGTTATTATTCTTATTGGAAGAAACATTGTTACTGAATTATTGATGTGATTTTTTGAACAAAACTCGAAGACAAGAAATGATTAAGTGAAGGGAGAATGGCGGAGTTAGGACGCGCAATTGGATCACGTGTGGATTACGGCGAATGATGACAGCGGATGATGGATAAGTCACGTGATGGTGGGTCCTACAGCGTGTGTCCCACCAACACCTACAGCGAAGGAAGTAGCGCCACGCGTAAACAACACGCGTGGACGTGCCATTGGAGCCCCAAACCAAACAAAAAAAGAGCAAAAACGGTGTTTCCATCGCATAATGCAAGAGAGAGAGGGAGAGAGAGAGAGAGAGAGAGAGAGAGAGAGAGAGAGAGAAACGCTAACACCGCACCGTATCATATCCAATTCCAATTCATCATCACTCTTACGCTTTCTCTCTTTCTTTCCTTTTCTTCCAAATTCTCTCTTTCTTTTTAACCTAACCCTACAATTATGCCCCAAAATCCCATTAACACAGAAAATCGCAATTACCCCAATTTCCTCACCCTAGCGTAGATCGATCTCTTCCTCCTTCTACCGTTTTCGTGCATTCGGGAATTCCACTCCTGGTTCCCTGCTATGTATGGCACTTAGTATTTTCCCTTTTTAGGATTAGGGGTGGGTGGGTTGGTTGGTTGGTTCTTTTGGCTGCGTCTCGGTTAGGGTTCCCAACTTTGTCGCTTTGAATGGAACCTCGTGTTGGGAATAAGTTTCGCCTGGGTCGGAAGATCGGAAGCGGCTCCTTTGGGGAGATCTATTTAGGTTTTTCTTTTCTTACGCTTTTTTTTTTCTCTTTACTTTTTTTGTAATTTCGCTATGTTCTCACGAGTTTGCTTCTTCTCAGGTACTAATATTCAAACAAACGAAGAGGTCGCAATTAAGCTTGTGAGTCTTCTTCATCAATTGGGTTTCGGATTTTATTCCCTTTTCAGTAATCGCGCCGTTGTTGTACCCTATTTTTTTCGTTTTGTTTTGATCGTCGTTTGTCACTTTGAAGTGTGAGATGGGGGACAAATTGTGAATTTTGTTTATCTGAATTTTGAAATGTATTTTTGGGAAGGATAGTTTCATGTAGAAAAGGCTCCTGCTTTGAATTGCGAAATTCGGTTTGGAGTTGTAGTTTTGTCTTGCCTTCTTAATTACATTTGGTGTATGATGGTATTCTAGATGTTTAGCATCACGACTGAGCTTATTCCTGCATCTTATTTCTTGGAGGGTGATAGAGTCATCTCTTAGAGCATATCTGTGAATGACCTCTGACGTTTAGAAGTGTCTCTTTCAATTTTAAAGCTTTCAAGAGATGCTAGGATATAAGTAAACTTTTAAACAGGAGTAGGGTTGTGACAGGGAGGGAAGCATTAGCCAGCATAAAACTTTCAGGAAATTTTATCGTAATTTATAGATATAATCATGCTAAAGGTAGGTTGTACTTGGTAAAATGCTATGTTGATCAAGTACAGTGTTTATTGAGCTGGAGCTACTATATTGATGCTTGGATGCAGTGCTAAACAATGGGTCTCATTATCTTGGATATATGCTGGGATAGGAGTTAGCTCAAAAGATTGGAGGAGGGGGATAAATGAGAATAGAACGTTTCTTGTTTATTCAATCAAATTCCCCTGCTCCTCGCATAATATTGATATTCCCTTCCTATTCACGATAGGCGATGTCATTTGTAACCTGTTAAGCTGGTGTTTCAAGATAAACTTGGGTGCTAATTTTAGCATTTGTTTTTATTAAGTATTCGCTGGATTCTTTACATCTTCAAGTGCACTAGACTTATTTACTTGCACTTTATTTCTTATCCCTTCCGTGCTTTTAAATTAGGAAAATGTCAAGACAAAGCATCCTCAGTTGCTGTATGAGTCCAAGCTGTACAGAATCCTACAGGGAGGAAGTAAGGACCTTTTTTAGATTAATTGTTGTATCTTATTTTTTATTTTTTTAATTGCGTTTCCTTCAAGGAGCACAGTACTGTGTCCCTCTGTAAATTTAGCTCCTTTATAATTTATATCTAGCTGTAACCCAAGTTTGGTTTTGGTAGCTGGAATCCCAAATGTCAGATGGTTTGGAGTCGAGGGAGATTATAATGTTTTAGTGATGGATCTGCTGGGACCCAGTCTTGAAGATCTATTCAACTTCTGTAGTAGAAAGCTATCACTGAAGACAGTTCTCATGCTTGCTGATCAAATGGTAGGCCATGATTAATTTTGTAAACTTTTGCATGCCCTTTTTTTGTAAATTTCAATTTTTTTTTTATTTTTTATGATCCAGATCAACCGTGTTGAGTTCATTCATTCTAAATCATTTCTGCATCGAGATATCAAACCGGATAACTTTCTAATGGGATTAGGAAGGCGTGCAAACCAGGTGAGTAGCCTTGTTAGAATGTGGACTTTGGATATCTTGTTTTTTCTCATATGTATGGAGGTATTTAATGCATCAATGTGTATGTAGGTTTATGCAATCGATTTTGGTTTGGCTAAGAAATACAGAGATAGTTCAACACATCAACATATTCCTTACAGGTACGTATATTTATCCGCATCCATTAAATTAAACGTAGTACTTATCTAGGACGTAGTTTATTACTGTTGTAATGTAAGGTCTTGATGGCATCATAGATGTGATATAAAGTTGTTTCCTGTGCCGTAGTTGTAACATGTCAAGTTGTCGTATACTCAGCAACTACCATATTAAGAAAAATTAAAAAGAAGATTAGGGAGGGCATATGTTGTTATGGGTTTTATATAAAATGTAATCAATAAAGTTTACGTTATCACTTAGCATACCCGTGATGGGCATCATATTGGATATATCAGTCATAATTTTTGTTAATAACCTAAAAGATCTCAATTCTGAGCAAATGCTGTAAAAACATAGAGTGCTGCTATATCAATTTATTTTGTGATATGTTCAATCATGAATAATGCAGGGAAAATAAGAATTTGACTGGAACTGCAAGATATGCTAGCATGAATACTCACCTTGGCATTGGTATGTGTTACTTCATGGTTCTTTACTAACATATGAATGATAAATTGTTAAATTTTGTTATCTAATAGATACATGTTGCTTCTACTTCTGTGGTGATTGATGCTTAGAGCAAAGCAGAAGAGATGATCTTGAGTCTCTTGGTTATGTTTTGATGTATTTCTTGAGAGGAAGGTGATTGTTGCTACCAACCCTACTCTGTGTTGGCTATAAATAACAATTGTGAACTTTGTCTGATTTCCTTTTTATTTGTAGTCTTCCTTGGCAGGGACTTAAAGCAGGAACCAAGAAACAGAAGTATGAGAAAATCAGTGAAAAGAAGGTTTCAACCTCGATTGAAGTAAGTTAAATTATAAGGCCTTTTCGAATGTACATATATGTGCCTTTTCTTGATACACTCTGATAATATTTTGCTTATTTCAGGCCTTGTGTCGTGGCTATCCAACAGAATTTGCATCTTACTTTCATTACTGCCGATCATTAAGGTTTGATGATAAGCCAGATTATGCTTACCTCAAAAGGATATTTCGGGACCTTTTTATACGTGAAGGTTTGTAATTATTATATAGTGTAGAATGGATCCTTTTTGTCCCACTTCTTGAGTTCCTTGTATATTTTTCTGTTTCAATAAAAGAAGACCATGTTTTGAATTTCTTTTCTTATCAAGTTAGTATTTGAACAGGATTCCAGTTCGATTATGTCTTTGATTGGACCATTTTGAAGTATCAGCAATCACAGTTAGCCACTCCTCCAACACGAGCCATTGTAAGTAATTTTCATATTGCTCCTTTGGGATCATTTTTAACATTGTGCAATTGATGAAATTTCCTGACACTTGTTTTATTTAGGGTCCTAGTGCTGGAACCAGTTCTGGAATGCCCCCAGCTGTTACTAATGCTGATAGGCATACAGGTAGTTTATCCAAGTTCACTTGTATAGTAATAGGCATTTGTATTTTGATCTGTATATTCCTTTATCACATTATAGTTTACTAACCTTTTTTCTTACTTGTATGGTTTCCTTTATATTCATGTAACCATGCTTTTTTCCCGTAGTGTCAGAAATGAACAATCTTTTTTTTTTTTTATATTTTATTAATTTAAATAATATTCTTTTCATTGATTCTTCAGAAATTATTGATTATTAGCCATCTCTTATTTATTAATTTACCTTTTTTAACTAATTTTGGTTTTTCCCCTATAAGCCATTGATTTAGGTTTTGCAATATGATACCCTTTGAATGTTTATTTTATATGGATTTTAATTTATCTTTTGATCTGTATGGTGATTTTCTATATTGTGTCTCAAAGGAGGGGAAGAAGGGCGACCTCCTGCTGTGGTTTCAGTGGATTCCTCAAGGCGCAGAATGTCAGGGCCCATTTTAAATACTGTAAGTCTCAGCCAAAATGTCCAATCACCAACAACTGTTATTTAAGGATCTTGTTCTGACTTTTTTAAGGAACATGGTTTACTTGTGGTTCATTGACATGTTTACGCCTGGTTCCTTTTCAAAATTCAGATTATTTTCACTGATCTGTAAATCGAATCTGTTTGAGTGATGCTATAGAATTAGCATGTGCAGTTTAAGCTTTAATTTTCTTTCAACTCTTAGCTTTTCTTTTGTCCACTCTATAATTGCTTAATCCATGACCATGCAGTTATCAAGTGCCAATGTCTTGGGTCAGTCAAGTGGATCATCGAGGCGAGTTGCTGTTTCTGGTAGTCGTGATGCATTTGTTGGTACCGAGTCGGATATTCGTACTCGCACTGCTGAAGCTAGCCCTGGAGTAGCGCACAGAGGTTTGAGTGGGCAAAGAAGTTCACCAATTGGATCTTCTGATCCCAAGAGAGTTGTAGCATCCGGGAGAAATGTGAAAAATTATGACTCTGTACTCAGAGGAATGGAAGGTTTGCAGTTAGAGAATGAAGAGAGGACCCATTATTAATATCTCACCTAGTGAATTTGTGATTTGATAGGCACTGCCAAAGTTGCTTATGTTGCTAAGTTGAGCTGTGAGGAAATTTGGATCTGAACTTGAAATTCTGGCTTTGTATTGTGTTAACTCATCTGCTCAAATGGATGATGCTGAGAAGCTGAAATAATTTGAGCTAAATCAGGGATTGTGCTTGCTGTATAGCTCAGTTTTAATTGGCACTTCTGGCTGGAACTCCTAAGTTTTATAACATCTTTTTCTGTGAGTTATTATATTGGTTTACCAGATGTTTTACAGTTTCACGTGGATTACAAATGTCAACTATCAAATACCAGCGAAAATTGTAATTAGCCATTGTACTCATTCTGGGATAAGTTTCCCCCTGGTTTCCACGATGTAATTCTCTGGCAATTGTTTTGGTATTAGGAACTTGAATGTTCTTCCTTGAGAGGTTCCTACAAAAGCCTAAGTCACAATCTCCAGTTTTTCTTGTATGTATTCTGTTTTGATCTGTGAAAAAGGTTTTCATTAAATTGAATTTAAATGTTCGTTTTATTTTTATGTCTGGTAGTAATTAAGTACTTTTATTTGGTTTATGAAACAGGACTTACTCAGCTAATTCTACATCCTTTTGCGCTGTTACAAACTAAAAAATTTAAGATAACCCACTATATTTTCAAAAGCTTTGTTTCGTAGGCTTGATTTGGCTGCACTAGTTTAATTAATTAAAAAGAGTGTGTTCTAATAACTATTTGGAGTGGCAATAACAATGCACTGCCTGAATGATTGATTCATTGGCATTCAAGAAGGATCACAAATTGGCAACATTATGTTTGACAGTGACAATTTCATGCTATGATTGAGATTTATTGGTTGACAAAAAATAAGAAACGTTTGATTAATTTGTGTACTTATTAGGAGTAAGATGTAACATTTTGGTAGTGGGCGAGAGGCATAAAGCAGTGTCAAATGAGGTAAAAGTTAGATTTCAGATTCATTTTCTTGAGAATTTGTAGATTTGTGCAAGCATGCTTATCCAACACAATTGACCAATTTTCTTTTGACCCTGTTTATTTATGCTATTATTGTTGTGTCGAGTTTTCTGCATCACCCTGTTATCTAACAATTCTTTAGAAGATTTCCAAATGAAATAAATTGAGTATTATACCGATTGACCAACACGTTTGTTAATTTGGAAGTCATACACAAAGGTTTATGAATTTCTTGTACTTCCCACTAGCCCATTGTGATGGCTAAAAACCTTAACCTTCTGTCGATAACTTGTATCCATCCGTAAGCTTCTAACTAAAATTTGCGTCATATTAATTTTAATTAAAATGTTTATTATCGTTGTGGATTTTATTTTCAGATATAATGACAAATGATATTGATTATAAACTTCAAATTAATTGTTATCTATGCATAAAATTTTCTTTAATGAGATTTGATAACAAATTTTATTCTTCAATTTTCATTTGTAGTGTACTTACAATCTTAAAATTTATTTCACAAAATATTTCTAGTGGTAGTATAAAAACGTAATTTCCACGTATTGAGGTAAAAATTGGTTCAAAACTTAACACAATTAGATTTATAGAAAAAACTATTGAAGTTAAGTGATTTTTTCGAAGTAATTGAGGTGCATAACATCTTTTAAGAATGATTTAATTGTAATTCTAATATTTAATCTTGTAGTTGATAAGTTGTGAGCAAAGAAGCTAGCTTATTAGATTATATTTGTTTAATAATACTAGTTGATAAGTTAACAATACTAACTCATAAATTAGCTCATAATTAATAGGTTAATCTCTAGTCAATAAGTTAGTTACTAGCATATAATTAGTCATTAATAAGTTTTTAACTTATTTTTTAAACTAGTAAGTTAATTTATTGGAATAAAAGTATTTGATATATTAATTAATAAATCAGTTGATTAATTAATACCTTTTTTTTAAGTTGTATGTTTTTTCATTTGTAAAAGTCATTTAATTTAAATAAGTTGATCTAATAAGTATTAATCCAGTTTATTTTTCATTTAAACTACTATTACATCAATTTTTTTATAATTTTTGTGTGTAGTTTTTCCATAGTATCATATACGGAAGCATTTATTATTTCAATTTATAAGTTTATTTATTTTATTGAGTTGAACTACACAATCAACTAAAAACAATCCAACAAATATTAAAAACAGATCAACTATTAATTATTTCCATAGTTGGTAAAAAGAAATAAAGAAAATAAAAAATATATTAAAATAGCATAAAGAATAATATCAGAAGAAAAGGACTTACAACCTAAGCATGTTAGTCATAACTTATAAATTAATTAAATAAGATAGGAGTTAACTTTTTGGTCTTACCAAATACACTCTTACAACAAAATTAATTTTCTAAGACATAAAGTTGATAAAATGTTATAATCTTTACCATCATTAAATCATTCCTTGCTTGGATATAGAAATTGCATATAACATTTTTATCAAAATCATAGACTTAAAAACACCGAAATATATGTTGACAAGACCCGAGATAAATTTAAGATATCTAACAAAGTCAAATATTAGGTTTCACACATTAATAAAATAATTAGAATTGATGAAGAAAGATGGTAACAAATTTATAAAAAAAATAAATAAATTATCAAGCTAATGGATGCTATGAATAAAATGTGGTTTCTTGACAAGATATAACTTACATATCACTGTAGAAAAATATTTTCATTTACTTATCATCGGAAAGTTGTAGAACTAAAAAAATCTTCGGATCGATACCTAAAGGTTTGAAGTCAATATCTTTGCTATTGAAAAGTCTAGTAGTTTACAAACTCTCACAACTACAAAGCTACAAGTAAACTTCGTGCACAAGAAGTCTCAATAGGAAGTGAAGAAGTTGTTGAAGGTGTATTCCAAATAAAACACATTCATTACTAGACATTCAACGTCAACATTCAAGCAGGAAGCTGAAGGTTCTTCAAGAAAAGAAAATATTTTATCCTTGTTTTCGTAGCAAGAGAGTCAACTGTGATAAAAAAAGATTGTTGGTACAAAGCTAAGTGTCCTTTTGGCTGTAACTATTATTGTAAACTTTGATCACAATGAACAATATTGCAATTGTGGAGAAAGAAGTGAGAGTAGCAACCGGAACAACATACAAAACTTGACTTATTAACATTGGCGGCACTGCACCAGTCACATCACCCAAGAAAGGAATGATACATGCCAAAGATATTCTTTCCTTTCAAGATTCAAGAACTAGACAGAAACCTTTCGGTGTTGTAAGAATGCTAAGAGGTGGATATGCAAATTCTTAAAAACAATTGCTTTATCATCGATGAATACTGAAGAAATATGATAACTGTTGAAATGATCATAACAATTTTATATGAAGGCTATGATTTCACTTCCCAAATTGATGAGAGTGTTACTTGATGTCGAAGATATTAAAAGTTCACAGAAGAAGAAGAATGTTGGCATTGGTGTTTAAAGATGGGAGTTAAACTAATAGCTATGGTGACGGTGATTAGGCCATAAATACAAAATGAGTAAAACACTTATGGAATCAAATTTGTTGAGGAATTTAGTTTTGTTGAAAAACTGTAATATAAGACTTTAACATGCATAAAAAAAACACTTCAATACCAAATCAAATTCACCTGTCAAATCTCCCTCCAGGTTCTAGTGATCTACAAGGCTGTTAGCAAAATACTATTCCAAACCCTATCACTCCCTTAATATGAACCTGAAAAATTTCCCCTGAAGACTTCTTTGAGAAGCCTTGACAAAATGATACCACTAAAAGCATGCAGCATCCAAATGTTTCTCCTGAACAGTACCATGATCATCACGCAGAAAAAGCAAAAATAAAAAGGATGTCCTTGTGGACCCAAAACACAACCACCAAAGTAATTCAATCCAAAAGGTACATCAAAGAAGGCTCCTCCTCTGAATAGAATTAAAAAATTCATCATTTGGTGCTAGAGACTAAAAAGGAAAACCAGTGAATCACAATTCACCTCTATGCTAGAGATTCAAACCAGAAGGAAGGGACACGGATTGGAAGTATTAAACATTGATGCAACTATTAAGACCATTGAAAATGAAACTCCAGATAAAACAGAGGAAAAGTAAACAAGCTAGAAAAATGCACTCTTTACAAAATGGAGTAAATGAAGAGAAGAATCCCAATTTCTGTTCCATATTACATCCTTTATGTGTACTTTTAGCAGGCACATAAATAAAGACTAAGCAGGAAATAAATTATAAATTATATAATAGAAAATATAATTATTGTTATTATATATAATATGAAACAGCCCACCCAGCCAGGTGAGAAAAGAAGTTGTAGTTGATGTTACCAGCCATAGACAACTCTGTTGCACCTGTCCTTCAGCCACTTAAAACTCTTCCTCAGAGACCCTTTCAGTTTTCCTTCAACAGAATACACCTTGTAGCTAGCGACCCTCTTTTTACGCTGCAACTCAGGGTCACTGAAACTCCAACTTTTCGATGTGGAGCCATTTGTGGATTTCCCCTTCTTGAACTTGGCATCGTTGATGTTGTTGTTTGCCGTTTGGGTTTGGGTTGGGTGCACGGAAGAGGCGTAGGAGGCGCTGTAGCAGCGGAGATCTTGCATGCCAGTTCCATGGTAGGGCTCAATCTGCATCCTTCCGTCACCGTACGATTTGGATCTGAAGTCTTCCATCGTCGGTGGAGATTGCGGAGAAAGGGAAGGGTGTTTTTCGCCAACAGGAACTTAGGCAGACCAGAACATGTTTTGTTTGGTTTTTCACCGATGATTTTTTGCGTTTTCTTATTTTCTTAATCAACTACTGCTGGGGGCGCTGACTACTATGCCTTTTTGGCGTCGGTGCTAACTTTTTTTATTTGTAATAACATTAATTAAATAAAAGGGTTTTGGCTTTGGTTTTCTTGAGCGTGGATTATGGTGCCAATTGGAACGTGACACGCAATAGATGTCACGTGACAGGCACGCGTTGAAATTTAGCAGTTGGGTTGGGTGTCTGAATTGGATCATGTGCTTCATTGGGGTACCCTTTTTCCATGCCAATTTATAGCTCCTCATCATTATTCATTACTCACTCCCCTTGCATTCAAGAGTTTTGACTAAACAAGTATTTTTTATTCACACAAAACCTGTTGTATTTAACTGCTCAATAACTTATTATTATTATTATATATAACTAACATTTAGTGATCAGTTAATCACACTATAAATATACATTTTAACTTTTGAAATTGCGATAATTTATTTTTAACATTATTATCTCATTACGGTAACCACCACCTATTATACAAATATTAGTCGTTCATTTTTATTTTTTATCTTATTTTTATATTTGATCTTACTCTATTTGAACACTAAATGAGTCTTAAAAACACATTTACCCATTTATACATCAATAATGGCATTTTTTCAATTGAGAAGTTTATATTTGCTAGAATCATGAGACTGATTTTCGTCAATAGAAGTCGAATAAAAGGGCTATGGAAGTTTAGTAAAATTTCAGTTGCACGCTTTTGAATATTCTGGAGATTATTGGATAAGATTAAAATGCTAATGCAGCTCAAAAAATGCGATACTGAAGGCCATTATTCGTCCGTGAAACATGGGAGACAATGAAGAAATAAATATATTGAGCAAAAACCATTTACATCTATCTTTCTACTAATTAACATTTGACAGAAAGCAGTTACAGTGTTCCTTGGCAGTGCATGACTCTCAAAAAATGCATATATTGATACAATTGCCTGAGGGAAGTACATAGATCAAGATGAATTAGCCTCGCCAACTGGCATATCACGTGCATATTCATTCAGGGCAGAGCAGCAACTGCCAAGGTAGTAGATGTAAGTACTCCAAGATATCAATAAATATAATATACACTTCGAAAAAAAAAAAAAACTAATTAATAATGTAATGCTAGCTCCGCTCAAGTTTGCTTTTCCTATTCATCAAGTCGTGGTAGTAAAGCAGTACGCACATAGGTTGTCCAAGGATACTGAATATGAACCAAAAAATCATATTTCCAACCTGACATGTAGACAATAACATTATGGAATCAAATCAACGAATCAAAATCCATCCAGATGATGGAGTTTTTAAGACATTATGAATTAATATGCTTATATACATACCATTGAGTTTCTGAATTTATTTTGCAGATAATGAGTTATCAAGACCAAAGGAACCTAGAAAAAAAGGTATGGATTATCATGTCAATTGAACCAAAAATATGGATTCAAATCTTGGTATAAATCATTATTCCAGATAACACTTTATTTCGGTTTTAAAACAGAGAACATTTTATACGCTGGCTTCACCTTTGTCGGGAAGTGTTGGCAAATTTGTGTTAATTTTACTGTCATACTTTAGTTTAATAATAGAAGGTCAGCAAACAGCAGAATCACAGAGTTACTTGATTTTACCTGAAACATAATTCCACCGAAAGCCCACAATTTGAATATGTGGCAAGGAACAGCAATGCACAGCTGCACTCAGAAGAAAGAGAAATCGTAAGAAAACACCACAACTCTGAAAGAAAACGTCAAAAACAAATTACAACACGTGCAAAATATTATTCATGGATAAAGGAACTAGGGAAATTTTGCTGCCAAAATTAATAGTGATAACACAAGTAGAAACTAGAAAATGTATCAGTCCATTAAATATTCAGCTTGATCCATTTTCAAGATATGCAAATCCCAGTATCTAAGCATGCCAAGGTAAAGGATACAAGGTACTTGAGATTTTGACAGCTAGATTCCTGAGGCCACATCATCAGGTTGTAGATAGTTCAAAGACAAGTAATATATTTAACAAAGTCACAACCTAATTTCTAACTTTCAATCCTCTTCCACAAAGTCCCAAACAATCGAAAGGGTAGGAAGAAAGATACTCCAAGTATAAATTAAAGCAAGTTTCTTTCAGATTTCTATTGTGTAGCATGCAGACAAGCACACAAGCAGGACAACAATTATGCCATAGTACAAAAAAAGGGAAAGAAGAATGTGCAAAGAAATCAACAACACACCTCATGGAATAAAGCAGAAACCAGGAAGGCAATTAAAAGAGCAACGGCCTGTACAGTGATGAAAGATCAAATCATAAATATATCCAGAGCTCAAATAAATAAAATACCACCAATGTTTGACAAAAGAAGAGTCAATCCAAATATTGACCAATGAGAAGCAACTATGTTAATAAGATACTTTTTACACGTAAGACCAAGGGAAAAAATCACAAAAGATATATTAAACATGATTATATTTAATGGAGTTCCTTTGCAATTCTTGTTCATGTGAGTCATCGTTATGCATTCCAGAGTCATTTATCTGAAACAACAGGAACAGTAGATGAAGTTGGATTATTGTCTATCAGTTGACAACTTTCTACTCCGCCCCAAGTGCATCAAACATATCAAACCATAACATTAGTCCATAAAAATATATACATGCTTTAAAAGAACTTACGTAATAGATACGTAATAGACTTATTCACAATTAGAATAAAAGTAAGACGTCCATTTCACTTCAACTATGTTAAATGTGACATTTACTGGCGACCTGAGATGGTAAACAAAGGCATATCCTAAAAAGTGAAGTAAAGTTTAGACCAAATTACTATGCATGATTACCTTCGGTATACCATGCCTTAAACACGGAAAATATAGGTGGCGGATCATCCATTTGTGAACAGGCTGCAATGTGAAATAATCCATTCAGTTGTATACAAATGGTTTAGAATTACATGTGATAAACAATCAAATATATGTTCTGAGATTCAGAACTATTTGTTCAGTAACAGATGGCAAAACGTTGTAACTTCCCTTTCTCCCTTTTGTTAAAATAGTCTGAGATGTCAGTCCTCATTATACATAAAGGGAAAGTTAAAGAAAATATACATATTTGTGTGTTCACATGAATTTCATGCTAATAAGAGACTAAAAATAATTTTGCAGACAAAAAAAATGTTGATCAAAATTCAGTCTGGAAAAGAAACATACCATATTCCACATTCTCCAATACTGATGAAAGGAGCAGCAATACCAAAAATACCAAAAGAGAAGAGAATAGGTCAAAAACCTCCTTGATTAAAATTGAGAATAATGTAAGTAAACACCTAATCAGAACAAACAACTTACATCTTCAACAGTTTTGGCATTCCACCAGTCCTTGTAGAACTCGCGATCACCAAATCGAAGAAGCTCTGCCAGTATATTTAACCTACATTGAAAGAGTCACTAGAAGGATAAGCTGCCTCAAATATGAACTGAATCTTCAAAAAAAAAATCATAGCTTGACCTTTTCTAATACCTACAAATAAGACAAGCAGATTAACATTCATGCTTGCACAAAAAATGAGCATAAATGAAGAGTAAAGTATCCTCACTGGCCACAGGAAATATATACAAACCCATAAATAAAACTAGGGTCATAAATCCCTTACATCCGTCAGAGTTTCACTTAAATTGACCATTAGTGGCTGACAAAAGGCTATAAAGCTAATTTTAGATCTTAATAAGTACATATTCCTGGCAACAATAGTATCTACATGCAAACCTTTAAATCACCTAGATCTTTTCACTGATGATGCAATAACTACTATTGAGGGTTTTTAGTAAGGTGAATATAACTACAATGATGCTTTGAAAGATTAAATAATAACAAACTTATAACATCATCATCATCAGAAAATTGCCAGACTACAGAAGTCAAGGCATTAAACACGAGAAATTAAAACAATAATTATTCAATTTATGGCAAGTGAAGATAACTTCATATTAATATATTGCAAGAAAAATGCACACACATATGCATGTTGAACAAAATAAGGGATCGTATACCAAAGGTGAAAAAAGCAATAGAACATGCAGAGCCACACATATAGATTTGGAACAGAAAGCTTCAGAACTCTTTCGATGGCATAAAGAAGGTCTCCCTTGAAAGGATGCTGTGAATTCTGTACAATAGGATTAATGTACTGCAAAGTAGCACAATCAAAACATCAGAATACCTTTTAGAACTGGAGAAAAAAATGCAAAAATAGAAAAAGAGAGAAAATGTAGAAATGAACAAAATTTATTATCCAGTACTGCTTACTTGTTCAATAATAAAACCCATAACTCCTGTAAATATTATCAGCTTGACAACTTGACGAAACACCCAACCTTTTCGAATATAAGGTGTGCGAGGATAGCTTTGCTAAAAAAGCAGATCATAAAACAAAATACAAATGTAAATATGAGAAATTTTGCTCTCAAGAAAATTAAAAAGTGCAATCCACATGGAGATACATTTGTGCATGAAAAAGCAAAGACAAGTGAACTGTATAAACCTACTTAAAGAGCAACCAAGAAAAATTTTGGCAAATTAGGTAAAAATGATGATGCCAAAGCCAGTCTACTACTCTCACAAAGTATCAGAAATGTATGCTACACTTTATGCCAGGGAGTCATATAATACCCATTCTCTTCAAAGAGACTTCGCTTTTAAACATATTAAAGAGAGAAGTAAGCACTGTAATATGCAGATTGACAAACAGAAATTCAACCCTCTCCCCTTTCCTCTCGCAAGGAGCATGAAGAAGACATTGACAGGCACCTTGTGTCTAGAAACTAGCAGATTGCAATTGGGAAGTACGTGAGGAATTTTGTACAATTGGAAATATAGGGAGAGCTAGAGAAAGGATTTTGAGATTGCTGCCATAGATTTTGCAATGCAATATTTGGTGCTACAAAATGTTGGGTTGTCTATAGGCATGACAAAGAAATAGAAAAGAATTCATATGGAAAATCCTATCAAATGATCACACATAAAACTCACCGGATCAATTAATCTTGTTAGGCCAGAACTTAATTCCTTGCTTGTAAATTAGTGGGGACGGTTAGAGCAATTAATTTGATTATATGTTAAAGAGGACTAGTGAGATGATTTTATCCGAGGATTTGCTCTGTTGTGAAAGGAGAAACACTTGCCACAGAATTATCCCGTTTTCATTGTCCTCATTCAATATTCAGTACAAGAAGCATTCATTTTCTCATGTTCTGTCTCTTGGTTCCCAACAGCATGTCGGGCATTGACTAAAAACCTCAGACATATTCACACCAAAGACATATGGGTAAAGTCCACATAGTTGTGCCTATAAGCAATCTAATAAGAGAAAAATGAATATAATTGTATAATAGGTGAATCTAATGAGACAACTCTACCCGTTACAAATAAATCTAACTAAATCACTTGAAAGTACTGCTACCTGGTAACATAATGTAGGAGCAACCATGAAGTATACCAAGCTCTTGAAGCTCACACTGTAAGGATAGTCCATATTCACAATACTGGGTACTGCTTCTCCCTATAACACAGGCAACATGTTTGAATAAGTGGGGGAAACAAGTGTGTATACATCACACATTCACACAAGTGAAAAGCTAATCATCCATATATAAGGAAGTCATAAAAGGGAAAACAGGATGGAAGCAATTTGAGTAAAGACAAAATAAACTGTACTTTAGAATATTATGATGTTTTAAGAGAACATGATCTGCAAAATACAGCTTAGTCAAACACAATATTCTTGTTTTTAAACTAATCATCAAATACATCATAAACATATAGTCCTCTTTAAAGTATACCAATAAGTGGAAATGAAATTTTCTACCAACTTATAAGTGGGAACGTTTGTCCTTAGTTAGTTATTTAAATTGTGAGGAAGGGGTCTTTGATACTGTCAAAAGCAGTTTCAATTTAGTGGTTTAGTCGGTTTCTGTTTCAAGATAGTTTCTATTTGTTTTCCCATAAACAGTAAAAACAACTCCTAAAATCAAGGACCAAATCTTTTTTCAGTGTATATACACTGAAATACACAATAAAATATATGCTTCATCATTTCCCAAATAGAAATATTCAATTACTTCTCTGCAACTTTTATCTTCCAACATTTTTTTTTATCTCAATTAAAAACCAAAAATTGGTACAAGAGCTTTCTTTTTAAGGGACCTGTGAAATGGATGCTGAATAATGTTTCTCACATGTTACTCCTCCTATCTTTGATGGGAGAACTGTGACCTTTGGATTTGTGGGACACTGCAGAAAAGGATGGTTAAGTCAACAATTCTTGGAGTGGGACTTATTTGTTAGGAAATTTCACTTAAATTCAATGAAAGAGAATATCATTGAATTGCGGAGCAAGGTGCAAAAATCTGAAGAAGATCAAGCTAATTTCGGAATAAGTCCCCAAGTTGGCACTAGTGTTACTGAAGATGCTCTAAGAGAAAATGTGTTTGGAACTTTGTCTAAAAAAGAAGACAAAACAAAGGAGAAAGCTGCAAAAGTGGAACATGGTGGGAAGTGTTTAAAAGCCTATGATTGAGAACTTATTCAGCATGTTGAACTTTTGAGGAAGTTAGAAGTTTTCCACCTCCAAGGCAAGGAGTGTTTGGAACTTGCTTCAGATGCTGCCAAAAAGGTTTTTGTTTGAATAAGTCAGTTGGTAAATTGATAAGAATCTGCCATCATGTTGTTAGTGGTTTAGTCAGTTTCCGTTTTTAAGATTTTTTTTTTTTTTAACTTTGTTTTCCCTTATCAACAATAACTCCTAAAATTAAGGAGAAAGAGTTTTTTAGTGTATTTAATACTGATATGCATGATAAAATATATGCTTCAGCATTATCCATAGGGAAATATTCACATAAATGTTATCATGTTAATAACTTATGTCTTGCATGAACTTATGTTTTGTTTGGTGTATTTTGAACTAATTTAATAGTATTGTACTACTTGACTTAGTTATTTTATTACTGAGGTTTACCTCTTTGCTTTATTATGTTGTTTATAGGTATTTTAATGTTTTTTTATACAAAGTAAACTCTTATCAGTTTTTGAGTCGAGTTTAAAAAGCTTTCCTAGTTTACATAAACCTAGGGTTGCTCATGAGTTTTGGAGGCATAAAGCCTAAAGCAAGGGCTTTACTTGCTTGGGCTTGAGCCAGCCTTGACATAAACCAAACTTAAGAATGAGACTTTTTTTTTTTCTTAGAGGCCTAAAGCAATTAGTACTAAAATAATCTTTTTTTGAGGTCTTCTCTTTCTTGGAGGCCTAAACATTAGTACAAAAAAAAAAATTGCAGCATTTTTTCTTGGAAGCCTAAAGCAAGGGCTTTACTTGCTTGGGCCTTGAGCCAGCCTTGACATAAACTCTAGAGTTTTACAATGTTACATTAGACCATGTTTAGTTAAGGAAAAATTAGATGAAAGAAAGATCAGAAAGAAAAAACAAAACAATGAGAGAAAACAAAAAAGAGAGAAAAGTTTACTTCGGAAAAAAAAACTTCTCTCTCCATTCAAACAGAGGGTATAATATTACCTTCTCAATTGATTTGGTAAGCTGTCTCATATCATAGTTCGTATGTGCATAAGACACCAATTTTAACCATACAACGCAAGAAAATAGCATTAAAGTGACACCCGATAGAAAAGCAGAATCACACCTGCAAAGGAATGTTACAGGTCAGTAATAATAATCCATCTGCCCTATCCTTATCTATGAAATGACTAACGCACAACCATAAGAATATTTTATCCTTCAGCAATCATCTTCATCGCTCAATGTTCATATAGCAATCCAATAATAATTTGAAAGGTAATTCAATTCCATCGTCAGTGCAGGAGGGTGACAATGTTTGTAATGTAACACCGTACCAAGTATCAACTTAAAGTCATATTCTATAAGACAATTCTTTCAAAATGGATGGTGTAACAACAAATGTCAAAACAAAAAAAGGAGCCAAGACTGCAGACCTAGAATAGATTTTGAAGAATATATGGCAAATAGCTAAACTAACCTGAGGATCACTAGAATTGGATACAAAACTGAAGCTGAGGTAATGATTATATGAAGTAGAACAACGACCTGCAACATTAAATTCAATATAATATTCCTGTGTATAGAGATATTGAAGATTATTCGGTTAAAAATAGCACATTACTACTAATCATATATAGTAAACGAAATTTAACAAAAGCTCACATGGCTTGATCACTTACTGATTCAGGTATACAATTCCGTTGTGCCAACTTCTCCACTACAAAGGCAGTAAAAGGAAATACCACAAGAGAAAGGCTGCAAATGCGTACAATCACATACTGTTACAAAACATTTCAAGAAACAAACCTCAAAATAATTAAACAGCACATAGTTTATCCTTATGAGAGTTCATGAAGGGCATTACCAACACATGAAAAGGGGCCAGTCACTCAATGAATATGAACTAAACCAAAAGCCAGACTTGATCAACAAGCCATACTGCAATAAAACACACAATAAGAAAGACAATAAATACTGAACCGTCAAAATTAAGGCCATAAATAAAATACAGAAAATTGTTGCAGGTGAATGGACAATTAAACAGGAAAGAGCAAAACCTTCATTAGATTCTCGATTATGAGTCTGCTATTTACTGCAACAAGTACTACGATACAGAGGTTGAAGAGGCCCGCGTGACTCTGCAGCTGATTGAATAATTAGTAAACAAATACAATTACAGAGTAGGTAAGAAAAATCCCTGATCCACCAACTGTATTAAATTCAAATCATAAATTGATACCAACAAGTTTCTAGTACATATAAATGAATCAAACAAACTCCCACTACAGTAACACGCACTATTTAAAACACCTCAAAGACTCTCTCATTCATGACCGTGTTTTTTCTTTCTGAGTTGTTAATTATGCCGAACGGGAGCAAAACGGCAAGGTTCTGTTCATTTTCAATTAGTTTCGGAGTTTAAGCATCGTTAAGGACGAGTTAACGGCTAGAACCTGACGGAAAATGCTGTCGGAACTGAGAGGACTTTCCTTGACTCTACGGTGAGCGGGGACCGAAGGCCGGTAAGCGAAGTCGAGGTCGGAGGTTTTAGTCTCATGCTTTTGTGGTGGTTGTGAATAGCCGACCGCGCTGTCCACGGTGTCCATGGAGTCATCGGAACCGGAATCCTTGGCCAAGTCTTCGCCGGAACTGTCGGTGGACTCCGGCGAATTGTAGAGACCACCAGCGGAGGTGGCGTTGGGCCTCCGGCGCACGGTAGAATGGTCGATAGCAGTGGCTATGGTCTCAGGCTGATCAGAAATCGCCATTGTAGAAGAAAACAGAAACAGGTTTCGACTATTGTTTTAATAATAATTAAAATTAAAATCTGAAGAGAAGAATCAAAATTTCCCCCTATATATAGGGTTTACCACTCATTGACCAGTGTCAATATGAAATTTTCAGAAATTAATTTTAATTCTTTTGTAATAAATAATACATTAAACTCTCTTAGTAAAAGCCATGCATTCTACATTTTCATAAATTAGAATGACATATTTTCAGATATTTTTTCATGTGCGTTACACAAATTAAAATAGCAGTATATGTATAAGTATTTTTAAATATAAAAATTATATTTTAATTATTATAGTATATAGATGTTTTGAGCATACATTAAATTTGTATTTATGATAATTAATATATATTATTGTGATACATTTTAATTTTAATTAATATTGAAATTAAAGTTAGAAAGGAATGTGTTGATTTATGAGGGTAGGAAGAAAGAGAGAAAGTGTAAGGTAGTGTGATTGTGATATTTGTTGGGTTGTGATGATACAAAGATAGAAAGGAATATGGTTATTCCCATAAATCTCTGAAAGCGGTGCTGAGAGATGCTACTTTACGAGAAAAAAAGAAAGATTCTTTCCGTAAGAAACTTTTCATTCAAAATTTCAGATTTTTTTTAAGAAAAATAATTATTTTATAAAATTTTGAATAATGAAACCCATACAAATATATTTTTTTTTATTTTTTGTCATTTAGAATATGAGACTAATTCCTCGCTTTTTTTCTATGGTGGGAAAAAAAATTAATATATGAAAGTATGACGTGTTCTTACAGTTTTTTTTTTCCTACAATTTTCAAGATATGAAACTAAAAGAAATATGTTTTTTCTACTTTCTTTCTATTCCCTTTCTATATAAATACGTATATATAAGATTTTAGATTTGGACTTTTCAACATAAAATTTCCATGCTTTGATATCTCAACAAAACTTGCAAGCTAAAATAAAAGTAATTAGTTGAAATAATGGGTAATTCATTAATATTGTTTATTTCTTAACCTATAAGACTCTTCAAATGTTAAAACAAAGGTGAATTTAATGATTTAAATGTGGAAGACACAAAAGTATATCATAATGTTTAGCTTTATGTTCAATTTATAAATTGCTACTATCTTTGTTCTTTGACACATCTTTATCTCTCCATCTTTTCTTTCAGATCTAAGTTTTCTCTTTTTGGAGACTCCCTTAGATTAATTTTTTCATCCAAATACTTTTTTTATGTCAAAATATGGTTCATGAGAAAAATATTTTGAATTGTGTTAATTTCTTAATTTTTTTTCTTTCAAAATATCTTCTAATTTTGTAAATGAAAAAGAAAAACATAAAAATGAAGTTCATATTTATTTTTCAATTAGTTCTTTTAATTATAGTTTAGAATTCGATTTTTCAAAATATTTAACACAGTATATTATTTAAATAATTTTTGACTCATGTTTTATTTTGAAAAAAAAAATCTTTATTTCATTTACATATATTATATGCCTAAATTTTATTGTAATACATCTTTAATATTCTCTTCAAATATAAAATATTTAAAAAAATCAATAATAAATAATATAATAAATTGAAAATTTTATTTTAGAATAAATATTAAAAAAATATCTTAAAATTATATTATAAATTTAATTTAACCTTTATAAAATAAAATTTATATTTATATAGTATATTTTAATCATATATATATATATATATATATATATATATTTAATTTATATATATATATATATATATATATAATTGTGAGATTAAAACTTCTACTTATTTCAAGAAAAATAAAACTCATTCTTAATTTATATTATCTAAGAACTCAATTACATCATCAGTGTTAAAAAAAAAGAGAGAAAGTTCATAACTTTCATATATACACTAGTTTACAATTTTTTATGTTGTATAGATCATATCAAGAATATTTTGTAAGAAGTATTCAATAAAAATCATGTACTTGAAATTATAATACGTGCTTTAACTCTAGTATAAATATGTTTAAATTTGTCGAGAATTGTAATAAAAGTTAAAATAAACAAAAATAAATAAATTATATGCAACTCAAAAGAAATTCAGGAAAATATAATATACTTGAGTATTATTTGTATAATAACTCACTAGACTAAGAGCTGCCACGAAAAATAAAATGTAAATATAAAGTATAATAAATAATAGAGTAAAGGTAAAGATAAATACAAAAATTTATAGAACATTATTATATAAAACTGCGTATTAAACTCTTTGAAACCACTTATGAGTTGTAATAAAGAAATACATTTTGGAGCAAAACTGCATGTTTAAAAAATTATTATCAAGTCTAAACTCATTTGATCTTTGAGATTGAAATATATTTTGTATTCTTCAAGTCATGATAAATTTATTTATCCGTTGAAATTCAATATTGAAAAGTTGTGTATTAAAAATGAAAAAATAAAATAAAATAAAAGGTAATAAAAAGTGATGAGTGCTTGCAATTACACTCTATCTCCCTTCATCCATGAAAATTCAATCATCACAATAACCCTTTTGATTGGGAAAGAAAAGAAAAAAATGGTAACTAGAAGTCTACAACAATGCTATAAATGACCATTCTATTTTACTAAAATCAGGTTTTCACATAATATTTGTTTGAAAAATATAGCAAAAACACAAAATGAAAACTACTTGAAAGAGATTTAGACTTCATTAATCCCACTCACTTTGGATTTAACAAAAGGTCTCTCCTTTAATTGGGTGAAAAGAGTTGCAAGAAGAAAATAAAATTAAACTTACCCTAAGTTTGAGGTTGGTCTTAATATTAGTTTTTTCTATAATTAACAAAAATAAAAGAAACATTATTTTATATTTTCTTCATAAATTATTCTAGAAGCTCATTGAAATAAATTAAGACTTATTTTTAGAGGATGAATTTATCTAATAAACACATTTTATTTTTCGACAATTTGGGTTGATATATTGGTTATTTAACTTGTTTTCTTTGTTCTGCGATAATGTTTTGACATTTATGAAACTTTTTTAGTATTTACAATTTTGCAACTTCCAAAAAAAATTTATGGTAGACATTATTATAAAATTTGACATCTTACCTAAATATTTCAAAGTTATAAATAATTTGTTATCATATAAAATTTTATTAAAAAAGCAATAATACAAAGCATGAGAATCAAATAAAAAATGACATTTTACAAAATACAAATTATATTTATTATGAAAAAAATCTAAATAAATAATGGAGATAAAACATTAAAATAATTTATATTATTCTATGTTAATAAAAGTCAAATTAATTAGCTAACTTGTTGGTATAATAGTTTCTCTCGTGATAAAATATAATAAACTTTGAATTGCAAAAATACTTACGAAAATGCAAACATGAACATTATCTTCCTCTGAAACTGTAAGAAATCATGACAACTTGAGGTATAATCACTCCGCAACCAAAATTTTTGAAAACATTCCCTCCTTCAAAGTACTATAAAACATAAATGACCCTATATAAATATAAATTTACACCTCTAAAAAAATTAAAAACTACCACGTATTTATCTATCTTGACATGCTTTAAAAATACTACACATGTATTGAAATAAAGACAACTCATAACTACCCCATCATTATTTCTGTTAAATCAATTAACAGATAAATTTATCATAACACAATTCTCCAACTTCAACTATCTTAACTCAAATAATGAGAAGCAAGTGGATTTGCAAACACACAAAAAAAAACTTTACACAAGTTTTAAATAATTGTTATGAAGTTAATTTGTCTTACCTACGAATACATTTTATATATTTTTTCTTAAACTTTTCAAATAAATTATTTTAAAAAAATATATAAATTTATGTAAAAATTAATTTATAAATACAATTTAAATCAAATTACTCAAAAAAATATTAATCCTAATAAATTTTATCTTTCTACAAAGAAAATTTAAATAAATTGCACCAAAATATAAAATTTTAAAAAATATTTTTTTACAAATTAACATCAATTTCCTAAATTTAAATCAAAAATAGAAATATGTGTAACCAAATTTTAAACAATTATTTCATAAATAATGCTTCTGTTACTAATAAGTTTATTTTGATCAACTAGTTTTTTAAAATATATGCAAATAAAATTCGCAAATAATTATTAACATGTAATGTCATATATATTATGATAGTCATACCTATTCATTAAAAAATAATAATTAAATATGTTTCCATTATCCATAAATAACCATTAAAAATATTTACTTAATATCACGTTACCGATTTTACCTGACACATATCCACTGAATTTGTTTTTGTTCACCCTTATGCACAAACTAATAATAAATTTATCTAAAAGACAATTAATGATAATAACAACACAGATAATTGAATACTTAGCCGTTTAATAATTAAATTATAACAACATGCTAACAAATTCACCCGAAACTGATTATTTATAATTACGTGTTTTTAAAAAGTCAGTTTTGATTTTCTTCTTTTTCTTTTCAGATATAACTATATTTTAAAATAAATAAGTAAACAATTTTCGTAGGTTCATTGCACAGCTTATAAAAATACACAATTACGTAAACTTTGTTAGGCAAACTCTTGATATCTCTCCATTTTAAGACTAAAGGATATAAAAATAGACTTTTTGCAACAATAACTAAATTTTTCCATTTTTTTTTTTGTATAGTTATAATATTGTAAGAAGCATACAAATTTATTTAATATATTTATAAATAACTAAAAATGTGTTTTTCTCCTGAATTTATAACCTTTCTTATTATAAAGTAAATGCATAAAATAAATTCTCTGAATAGTTAAACTTGTGTGAATTTATACTTTGATCGACTTAAGTTTTGGAAACTACTGAATAGCTTTTAAGGGTATTAATCTTATCTAAAAAAAATCTAAAAATAAAACAATGGATCTATCTCTGTCTTTTTCTACTCGTGGAACTAGTTCAACCTTGTATCCCAATGTCGGTGATAATACAAATACATTGTGAGCTTAGGAAACTGAAATCCAAAATTTTTAAAACTTCCATTAGGGAAGCATGTAAAAGGATTATGGTTTCACACTAACACATGTCTAGTTTTGGCAATAGCCAGGTCCAAGTCAAAATCTCCTTAAAGTAAGTCCTAATTCCTAAGGGGTCAACTCAGAATCATAGTCTTCTAGAACACCAACTGCCACTCAAATTCAATATTTTACTCAAAAACATTTTGGGTATGCGGACATCTGAGTTTTCCCAAGTTACTACACAACCAAGTGGTTTAGTTGCATAACAAACAAATCTTGCTTCCTTTGGACAAAATTGAACTAACTACACTTACAATTCAACCAAGTCTCTTTGTTATCCTTGCCATTAAGATTTCCCTCTCCTTTCAAGCTAAGTTTAATACACCTACAATTCAACCAAGTATCATTGTTATCCTTGCCATAAAGTGTCAACGTGACTTGTATGATAAATTGGAGAGTTCATTCACTTACTTAAACTTAAAGTAGCTTTTACAATTTTGTTTTCAAATAAAGTGTGTATATGAAGAATAGGTGAGAAAAGAAACCTAGTGTAATATCCGTGAAATAAGAGACGTGCAAGTTAATATACTATTATACTGGGTTGCAAACTAATGAAATAAAACACTTCTTATAGATAAAGATACATATCATTTAATCACTTGATAATAACAACATTTTAGCAACCTGAAAAGGGAACGAGGGTCACAAAGAAATTCATTCCATTTCTTCGTTATTTTGTTTATTTCCGTCACTTCAAAGCAATGTCAAATTCCCAAACGTTTCTTCTGAACCCCTTTTTTCTTCCCATTTATCTCCCATACCTCCCTCAACCAAACTTTATAATAATAAACCCTTTACATTCAAAACTACACCACAGAAGATCAAAACATAATCTGAAAAGAAAAATAACATCAAGCAATTCTAAAATTTAGTAAAAACTAAACTCGGAAAAGTGCCTAGAAAAATGTGCACAGACATCCAATACACCAATTGGGCCAATAATGGGTTTCCACAAAGCAAGTCATAAATTAAAAACTAAGCCTATTAAACAAAGTTTCAGAGAAAAAGTGCAGAGAAAGACAGAAGTTGGGAGGGGGGGAGGGGGTAGAGAAACATTACATAACATTTTTCAAACGCAAACTAATTTCATCTAAATACCATGGAGGACAAAATCTGATTAAAGGAGCTCAGCAACATTTGAAGGCAGCTCCTCAACAACCACGTTATAAAACTTCTGGATGTCAAACAGCATTTTGTCGTCATCCTTTGTGACAAAGTTGATAGCCACACCTTTCCTGCCAAACCTTCCACTACGACCAATACGATGCAGATAGTTCTCAGGCTGTGTAGGGAGATCATAATTAATAACTAGAGACACTTGTTGGACATCGATACCACGGGCCAAAAGATCAGTAGTAATCAAGACACGAGAAGAACCAGATCGGAATTCACGCATAATAATGTCCCTGGTATTCTGGTCCATGTCTCCATGTGTTGCTGAAACAGTGTGGTCACGGCTTCTCATTTTGTCAGTCAACCAATCAACTTTCCTTCTGGTGTTCACAAAAATGACACTCTGGGTGATTGCTAACGTCTCATAAAGATCACAGAGGGTGTCCAGCTTCCATTCCTCTTTCTCAACATTGACATAAAACTGCTTTATACCCTCCAAGGTGAGCTCATCACGCTTCACAAGGATCCTCACAGGTTTGTTCATGAACTTCCTCGTGATCTCAAGGGCCTCAGGAGGCATTGTGGCTGAGAAAACTCCCACTTGAATCTTAGATGGCAACAGCTGGAATATATCATATATCTGATAATAAGAAAGCAAGAGGTTAGAACATTTACACAAATCAATTCTTTTATTACTACAGATAACACACCTAATAGGCTAAGAGTCAACTGAAAGGCATTTGAGTTCAGATTCCACCACGAGTAACTACTACATGAGAAAATTCAGAGGAAAGAAACATACCTCCAAACAGAGTTGAAAGTATAACTATTTTAATGATATAAAGTAAAACAGAATAGACATAGGAGGGTTTACACATCTATGTACAACAATACATGACAAGTGTAGGGGAACTATTCAAAAACAACATAAGATATCAGCATTGAGAAAAAGCACAGCATGAGTAGAGAATTGAAAGCACCTGATCCTTAAAACCTCGGGAAAGCATCTCATCAGCCTCATCCAATACAAACATCTTGATGTGATCGGGTTGGAGTGATTGCCTACGAAGCATATCAAACACACGACCAGGGGTACCAACCACGACATGAACACCGCTAGATAAAATGCGTTGGTCTTCACGGACACTGGTACCTCCCACACAAGCATGAACCTTAACACCAAGATAATCTCCAAGTGCCCGCATGACCTTTTCAATCTGCTGAGCAAGTTCACGAGTTGGTGCTAAAACCAAGGCCTGACATTGCGTCAAGCTATAGTCAAGTTGCTCCAGAATACCGGAGCAGAAAGTAGCTGTCTTCCCAGTTCCAGACTGAGCCTGTTGAATAACATCAAGTCCCTTGCAGAAGGGAACTATCCCCCTTTGCTGAATGGCTGATGGCTTTTCGAAACCTAAAACACAAATCAAAAGCAGAAACAATAGCAGCAGGTCAAGAAAAACAGCATGGTTTAATAAAATAGTACAGCAGCATAAGACAGCCCAAGTGTCTAATGTTATGGTGATACCATATGTTTTGGACAGTTGAGTTAGCTACCAATTTGATCCTTAAAATACTGCCAAGTAGTCCCTTAAGTATAAAAAAATTCTTTAAACTAGTCCCGGAACTTTATAGACATGCATCAGCTTAGGGACCAAACAGACAGATACCAATAGTTTAAGGATTACTTAAATAATTATATTGCTTTAGGGACTATCGAGAGAGAACGTAACTTAGTTCAAGGACAAAATTAGTGGCTTCTTCTCTTCACTAAAAAAGCAAAGACAAACGAACGGGAATGACTAGGAAGAACATTTCTTTTGGTTGAAATAAGGGAAGAGAAAGGATAAAACAGAAAAATATATTACCATATGCATAAATGCCCCTCAGAAGATTCTCCTGCAGTCCCATAGCATCAAAACTCTCATAAACCTCATCATAGGATGTGAAGAAATCCTGTCCATCAGAAGATAGCCTGAAAGAAAAAAAAAACAAGAACATTAAAATACAATGGATGACATTAACATACTACTGCAACCATATCCAACACAAAACAAGACAAAAACAACAACTAAAATCATCAACAAAATCAGATTGCACAGAACTAAGCCCAAGGAGAGAAAATAAAAATCTTACAAGTCACTCATTTTGGAATCATATTTGTTCGCATCGAACTGTGACCCCTCAGGTGCAAGTCCAGCCATGACTGCAAAAACAACAAAAAACTGTTATCACCACACAGCTTATTAACAAAATCGGAACCCATAAAACCGAAGACAGTCCAGTAGAATCCCTAGAGAGAATAAAGTTGTGCCTCCTAATTCCAAAACCACAGAATCAAACATAAAACTTTTGAATAGGAAGGAGCATGACAAAGATAATTAATAATAATTAATAATGAAATAAAAGCCGCAAACAGAGAAATAAGCAACAAAAATATTGTGTTGTGACAGAGAAAGAGGATAAAGGATGAGGAAAAGACCTCAGTGAGGAGACGATGGAGAAGGAAAAGGAACGGTGTTGGTTGTGAAGAGAGTAGAGTTAGGGTTTCCCGAACTCCTCGGATCTAGCCGCGGAGTCGAGAAAAGATAACAGAAGGTGGCCGAGGCAGAGAAGTAAGTGGGAGTGGGTTTGTGGGAAGTGACAGATAAAACCAGGGTTCCTAGACGATCCCGCTCTACTGTTTTTTCCGCTTCCTATTTTGCCCCTATGTGCCCACTCAACTCCCACCGCGCAACATTTCATCTTCTATTTTCTTTGGGCTCAGCCCAAAAACATACGCATGCATGCATGCATATACAAGCCCATAATATTTTTCGCTTATTGCGGACAGCTGTCATTGTACTTTTTTCTTCTTTTTACTTTGTCCTTAGATATTCTATCTTATTACACATGTGTTCTTAGTGACGGCAACAGGTTAGGTTGAATACGGGTATCTATTATGTGATATTCTTCTATATTTTTTATATTTCTGGATATCCATATATATTTACATAATTATTTAAAAAATAATATTTAATCATAAATTTAAATAAAATAAAATAAAATATATTATTGTCATAAATTTTAAATAATTATAAAAGTAAATATAAAATCACCTTCAATATAATATATATAATAGTGGTTCGGCATACAATAAGTATATCTATGTTCACGACTGTGCTAGAAAGTATTTTTTATTTCTAGTATATCTCAAGTTTTACATAGGATCTCTCATATAGTAAAATAGAGAACACGTCTCACAATTTTAAACAACGTAAGACTAAATCAAACATCATAATATTAACAATTCTCCCAACCTTTGTAGTTTATTTTTGAATGAAATATTAAATAAATTATTAACTTCATCACATTCATTCACAGGAACATTAGATGCATTTTCACTTGTTTTTCACCTTTATTGGGAGTAGACATTTTTTCCGTAGACATGTTAAACAACAAACGAAGACATGTTTAAATAATTTATATAAATTCGTAGACATCTTTAATTTAGAATATTACAAATGCACAAAACTAGTGACTTTTTTATGTTTCTACTATAAAAAATTATATCATTGTAAAAACAATTTATAATACATAAATTATACCTGTAATTAATCTCGACAAACCAAAATTTTGTTCTCTGTTATTAAAATAAGGGTTAAATATGTTTTTGGTCCCTCACGTTTAAGTGAATTTTGGAATTAGTCCCTCTTCGAAACTTGATACCAATTTAGTCATTCATCTTTAGAAATGTATGAATTTAGTCATTCTTATCAAATTTTTTTAAGTTTATTTGACATTTTAAATGTATTTTAAGATAATATTTAAGTTAACATTGAAGCAAAAGTGTGTCAAACGTTGTAAACAATTCAAATACTATCATGCAATGCGCTTGAAACCTTAGATAAACTTAACAAAATTTGGTAAGAATGACTAAATTCATACATTTCTAAAGATGAATGACTAAATTGGTATCAAGTTTCGAAGAGAGACTAATTCCAAAATTCACTGAAACTTGAGGGACCAAAAACATATTTAACCCTTAAAATAATAAAACTCATATGGTAGTGGTTTTCGATACACACGAAACTCATGAAATAATAAAATAATAAACAAAAATGCTATTAAAATGATAAAAGTCATACAATAGTAATTTTCAATTCATACGAAACTCGTGAAATATTAAAATAATAAACCAAAAAATCAGTTAAATAAGAAAACCCATATGAAACCATATTTTTCAATTCTTAGACGTTAATAAAATTCAATTCTTACAAAGTTAATAAACTTCGAGTGTCACATGTAAAATATTCTTATCTTTTTCTTAACTTCATCATTTGGCAACAAGTATAGCATAAACGTCACTGTCTATGTAGGGTTTGATGTATATGCCCAATTTCAAAAAAAGAAAAGAATGTCAATACGTACCAATACTTGAAGTTGGAAAAATGAAGACAAAAGACAATATGTGCAGCTTAAAAAAAATTAGGTTAAAATATTATATATATATATGTATATATATATATATATATATATATATATATATATATATATATATATATATATATATATATTTTTGTGAATTAAAGTTTAACAGGTACGGGTATCCACGAATACAAATACTATGATATTCGTACCCGCGGTAGCGGGTATCCATATTTAATTTTTGTTTCCTACCAATTACAAATTTTATCTGCGGATACAGATTTTTTTTACATTCCTAGTTCTTACCTAGTTTCGTAAAGTCAACTTTATGACACAAAATAACACGTATGTCGTAAAAACAACTAGTTAAATATATTTTAATTTTTAATAAAAATTAAAATTAGTCTTTTTAAAAAAATTTGGTTCAATTTAATTTTACAAATTTAAAAATATGTAATTGTAATTATTTTAATTAAATTTTATTAAATTTATTAATTGTTCAAATATATTTATCAATTAACATTAAACGAAAATATTTAATATTAAATTAATTAAAAAAGACTATTTTTATTTTTTATTAAAAATTAAAAGATTAAAAATATATTTAATAATAAAAATTAATTATAACCATCGTAAGGTGGACTTTACCGTTTAAAAATTAGTTTTGGTTCTAATTTAGAATAATAAGGTTAAGAATAAGAGAAGAGGAGGTGGGTGTAAATTTATTATTAAATCCATAAAATATGAAAAAGTAAAGTATAGAAGAAACAAAAACAAATTGGATTCAAATGAACGGGACACTAAAATTTGGACAAACATTATCTATTATTTTTTATTTATTATTATTATTATTATTTGGTATTAATAAGTTGAATATTGTAAATATAAAATTTATATGGAATATATATATATATATATATATATGATCTTAGAATCTAATTTGATTAACCTTATTAACATACATTATATAACATGAATTAATGTTAACATGAATTAATGTTAAGGAAGATATCCTCACCTATTTTTTTATTACTTCAATATTAATTTTAATTAATTTTTATATAAAAAAAATTATGGTAAAGAAATATAATATTATTGAATATTCAATATTATAGTATTAGGAGGATAATTGTTCTTTTGATATCAAATATTTGAAATAAATTATAATTGTTTACATTTTATATTAAAATACCAAATAAATTTTCATGAGAACCAAAATATTTATTAAATTTGTAAACATTAATGAAATCTAATTGATAAAATTTAAAAATATTTTAAAAAAATATAAAAGGAAAACAATTATTCAAATTAAAATATATTTTAAATGTTTGTTTACTTCAATTTTTTAAATTCTAATGAATATCTTATATCTTTTGAACTCCAGTATATGTTAGATGGTGATAAAAAAATATTCATGACAATTACATTAAATTTTTATATTGTAGTAAATAAAAATTATTTGTACAATTATAGTGAAAAAATTACAGCATAATAGATAATGAGTTAGAAAATAAAAAATAATTAGATAAAATATATCGAAATATTATTATACATGATGAAAATAAATAATAAATAAAAATATTAAAATTTTAACAAATGTGTCTTAGAAACAATTTGAGAGACTATCACACACAAAAATCTATAATTAAGGGTATGATAAGATGAAAAATACCTTAGAGATCTAAGAAAACTTTTCAAATATCAACATATATATTCAATAGTTGAAAAATAACGAAAAATTATTTTAGCGAAACCAAATTTTTTTTCAAATGAAACACAAATGAATAATAATAAGTAAAGAATTTTTTTTATATTACTTAATAAATGAAAAGTTTATGCTATTAAACACTTAAATTAAAAGTATTAAACATTCTCACGTGAAAAGAAAATATACAATAAATAAAAATATTAAAAAAATAATAGAAATAATCAAATGTCAAACATAAAAAAAATTTAATTGACATACATCATTTTAATATAATTACATAAAGGTCATGATAAGATGAAAAATGTATCAAAGATGCAAATAAATTTCATGACAAACCAAATAATTAGAAGAAATAAAAAATAGAATATATATATATATATATATATATATATATATATATATATATATATATATATAAGATTACTTAATTAATTGTGAATATTTTAATAATTTAAACAAAGACGAAGATATGGCAAGAACAAGTATTATGTACATCTGGCAATATCCATACCAAGTCAATACAGAAATTTCCCATCAAAATAGTGACAAATTCGGACAATAGACATGAGAACGAATTTATTTGTCATCTCTAATTAATGTTTAACTTTATTCTAAAACAGAGTCTAAGATTAAAAGTTATCATATATGAGAGAATTTCCTTTTTGATGTCTAGAACTATTTTCCTATTTTACCTTTTTAAATAAATGTTTTTTTAACATAAAATAATATTGTACTATTTCTCGTGTGATTAGGAATTAGTACATACATATTAACATTTCCTAGTTGAAAAGGACAAATTGAATTGAACAAAATAATGCATTTATCTTCACTGTTCACTTTTTACTATATAAACTTCATAAACATACAAATGAAGCCGATAAAAGTGTTTGACTTTTTCATAAATACGCTAGAATATTTATGAATTATGAGAATAATTAAAATCACTACTGACACTCAGCAAAATGCATTACTGCAGTACTTGTTCATAATGAATGCATTATTTATAGAAGAAAATATTACCTTAGATCTTAATGCAGGAAGTAATAGATTCAAGGGACTAAATGACATAAGATTACAACATTTATTATTTAAAAGAAAAACCTAGACATCCAAGTTTTTCCTACTACTAAAATTTCCGCCCTCGCTTTTTTTTCTTCCTTTTATAAAGAAAAATATCATTCTAGAAGTCTTACACACTCTCAAGAGGAAACAAAATAAGAGTTCCATAAATCATTCAATAAAAAAATTACAAAGGTTATTCTGGAATAGCAATTTTTTCATAACAGATATGTTTAGCCAAGCTTGTCACCTCTGACTTAGAAATTGTTTTGGGTATCAGAATTTTCAAACTATCTGAGAACTTTGCTTAACAATGAAATGTGCACATGTGACTGCCAAATTGTGAAATAACATCAACAAGGCCACCATAGCCTCCAACTGCCATAACCTGAAATGGGTTTCACAGCAATGCAACTATATATCACATAAAGTACAGAGTAAAAAGGAGTCCGTCAGCATGTTTGAGCGGACAACCGATACTAAACACAATGGCAATGATTTTAAAACAGAACATACCCCTGCAGGATGTAAGGAGATAGAAAAAGATGAGGAAGGAGCACACTGTATTTGTGAAAGGATCGTGCCATTCATGTCAAAGCGATTGAGTAGAGGATCTGTACCAACTGTCAAAATCTGAAATTAAAATACAATCAATTAACAAGAGTTAGCAGAGCTAGAGTTATCATGAGAGCTACTGATATTATAAGAACAACAAATGAGTTAATAAATATTCAGATAAGGGTATTTGCAATACTTATAATTGACAAAAGCAAGAGCAAAATACGCAGAAAATCTTGCACCAGACAAATGTAGGAGCTAAGAAATAAAAATACAAGGACATACACCACAGACTCTGAACTATAAATTTATGGCACTTACGCGTACTTTATATTTTCACCAGAGCAATTGCCCAATCAATTTTTGACAGCATCACCGTACCAGTCATCAGATACGTATCATTAAGATAAAAAAATATGATTACAACGTTAATACTACTAATGACATTTTGAATAAAATAACATATGAAAAAGGAGCACGGAAGAAATAAAGATGGGTGGGGAAAAAGTTTCTGCATCTAAAGGATATAACGGCACTTTTGATCAACCTGAGAAATCCGAGATATCTTGATATGAAAATTTTCTAAAATTTAAAGAATTATTAGTAGTCTATAAAGATATTAAGAACACAAAAATGAAGAATAAAGGCTAAAGGGGGAAGCTAACTCAATAAAGTACATAGAAGACCTTTTTTTTTGTGGCTAATGATGGTGAGTACAAATATTTTTTGTATGATATAAAACACCTTCAACTTTCTGGAGCATGACACTGACAACTTGTCTGTCGCTCTAGAGGTTACCATGATCATATATGACCATGTTTGAAACATGTGAAGGGAAAGTAGATATAAACAACTCACTTGATTATTGTCAAATAACATGTCCTGTACAGTAGCATGCGTTGGAATCTTCGATACGCATTCAGAAGCAGGCAGGTTCCAAAGTGACATATTACGTCCACTACTGCAAGCCTGAGTAAAGTTGACGGTGGTCCCGTAAGTATTTATAAAGCAACCAACTATTCAAGAACAACATACATAACATATTTCTCATACAAGTGTTGGTTCTATTAGTTTGCCTACAGAGAAAAGAAAACCTTAAAATGTGAGGCTATTCCGGCTAGAAACATGTTACTTGTGTTGATGAAATAAAAGAACTTGTTAACAAAAATAGCATTATCATATAACACCTATAATTCCTGAGAAAGAAAATATATTCAATCTTAGAAAATAACAATGTTTTAAAACCCAGAAAATGCCTGACCCCAAAAAGTAGGATAAATGGTACTGTAATTTGTTTATATACATATATATATACATACATACATATATATATATATATATATATATATATATATATATATATATATATGTTATATTTTTGATTCAGGAGAAAATATTTTGATAAACAATTTAATAGGATATTGTTATCATTACATGTCAGCAATTGGAAAATTCTAGAGATCTTTTTGTAATTATTATTTTAGGATTTATTTATGGAGGCTTATGGCATTGAATCAATTCAATAAAATATTTTCTATCATACAGTTTAATCTTTTTTAAGTTATATAGTAGAAGCAAAAGAACACCTTTCCCAATTGTAGGACTACTTAGGAAATAGAATGGACCAATTTAGGGTGCAGGCCCAGTACCACCTCTGATTCTAGATACAAAAAAAAAAATCTTAGCCTCTTTCTCCCATCAGTTATTCAGTGCCTACTTCAATCAAGTAAATCATCTTCTCTTTTCAGAAAAAAACTAAAATGCATCCACTCTTCTGCTACCCTTTAGCTAGTTCACAACAGCAAACAAAGGGGAAAGGCCAGAAGTTACCCAAACAACAGGGAGGTCAGAAAATTGTAAAATTGGCCACGCACATGCTTCCGGAGATGGTCAGAAGAGATATGCAATAGAAAAACTTCAAATGAAAGATATTTTTAGAGGGTGTTTACAGAGATATCCCAACTACTATAAAGGCCACTACAGCCACAACACTGAACTGTGCCTTTACAGAGACCCCTGTCATGGGCAGGGGCACTCCAGCACAGCTTTATAGCACTATTCTCAACCCTGAGAAATAATTGTTAAACTGGAATCATCTTCTCATAACATGACATCAACTGCATCTCCAATTACCCCCAGAAGCGATCAACATTTTGTCTAAACATTCATATTTCTTTTACCAAATTGGCATGAGTAGTCCACTAATATGAAGGAAAGGGAAGGCAAGGAAATTATAAAATAAGAGATATGCTCTTACCAACCAACTCTCACTTGCATCTAAAGCAACACAGCCAACCCATGCAGCAGATCCCTTCAACTTCAAATGTTTTACCGGATCAATTACTTGGGTACACTTTCCACTTTTGCAATCTATTAAACATTGCAAATAAGCCACAAAAACTTAACTACCCAATAAATCTATATCAATAAATTTCAATAACCAATGAGTTTGCATAAAAAAGTAATCTGTTTCATGCTGTTCGTTCAACTTTAGTAACTTGAGTCGAAAAATAAATATTACCCCAAATTCGTGTTGTCCCATCCTCCGAACCTGTTATGATCTGAACATTGATCAGAAAGAAGCAACAGTTAAAAACCTAGGCATAATGTGGGAAAAAATGATCACTAAGAAAAAGAGAAACGTCAACAGAGAAAATACTCTCTTGCAGTTAGGAATTTAAAATACTAATCCACATATTCTCCAGCGCCAGAAGAGTAATGGAACTTTCAAATTCTATTACTAGTGCAACATTTTAACATTTTTTTGTAGAAACTATAAATTATTTCTAAGGAAAAGATTTGTAGTTGCTTCAACGGTATATATCTCTCCTTTATCTCATTTCTCCTTCAATACCCTTTTATATGGTACATGAAATTATTGCCCTGTTTATGTCTTATATGTGTTCCAATTCAAAAAAGTGTTAACACCTTTATCATTATTAAGGATATACGGAACAAAAATTTAAAAAGTAAGCCAATTTATTAAAGAATAGAACTCCATGTTATCTCTCACTCTTCCTTTCTAAAATTAATAACATTGTCTCCATTAGGATCACTGCCTATCCCTGTACATCTGTCGTTTTAATCTTAATTGTAAACAAACAGGTGACTGCCTCAATCAATTCCATGTATGCTCATGACCAATTTTTTTTTTTTTTAAAAAGTCAACTTTAACACATCAAATGTGCACACTCCTGATAAACCTACAAAAATGTGATGGACAAAGTTAAGACTGCTTGATAAACAGGGATGTTTCTATTAGTCTTACTGTTGTCGTAGTACTGTACACTTAGTTTCATGTGTTGTCTAGGGGTGTGCAAAACAACATGAAGAACTGTTTTCATAAAGTGGTTTCGTTCAGGGCTTTTTGTCAGCCTCAGTTATCCATTTCCCACTTGTGTATATGGTTCAGATGGAGTGGGACTTGTCAATTTACTAATAACATTAAGTGTCTCTCAATTTTCTTCCTTGGGACCTTGGATCATTGACTATAATGCAGCTAATCATATATTTGGTCATCATTCTTTTTTCTCTTCCGTTAATACTACTGACAATTTTTCCTCTATTACCATTGTCAATGGTTTACAGCAGAGGACCAGAGGATTGTGGCATTGGTACTACCTAACCCTTTCCATCTCTTATCACTGATTTTGTCCTTTAAGCATTTAATTGTTCATTTAATGTACTTTTTGTCACTGAATTGACTAAATGTCATGAATTATCTTCACCTTCACTAAAATTAACGTTACCTTACAGGATTAGATATCGAGAAAACAATTGGCATCAGGTGTGAGTTGCATGAACTTTACTATTTCTATCAATCAACACCTGTTTGTGCATTAGCAGTTTCTTTAACAATCATTCAAGCATAACCAGAACATCCCAAGTTGACAAAATCGCCTAGTTAAAAAAACATGTCTAATCTCCTTTTTCTTTAGTACACTTTGATATTTGGGGTCTGTCTCGTACTAATACTCCTTCTAATTCTAAATATTTTGTAGTCTTTATTGATAATTATTCAAGATGTACTTGGATTTCATGGATGAAAAGTCAATGAAATTGTTTTTAATCAATTACACATTTAATAATAGTATTTATAAACGAGTGTCGATTCTTTTCTAATAATAGTATTTAATAATAGTACACATGTAAGTTAGGTAAACACAAGTGTCGATCCTTTTCTAATAGTATTTATAAACGAGCTTCCTCTCTTTCTTTAGTACACTTCGATATTTGAGGTCTCTCTCGTATTAATACTCCTTCTAATTCTAAATATTTTGTAGCCTTTATTGATAAGATAACTATTTGAGATGTACTTGGATTTCATGGATGAAAAGTCAATCAAGATTGTTTTTAATCAACTACACATTTTATAATGAAATCAAAACACAATTTGGTATATCCACACACTCCTCAACAAAATGGAGTAGTTGATGAAAAAAATCTTAATGAAATTGTTCAAACCCTTCTCCTTCACAATCATGTTTCACATCGTTTTTGCTAGATGTTGTCTTAACCACATGTTATCTCATTAATAGGATGTCATTATCTATTCCTAATGAACAACAACTACACTCTGTCTTTTTCCTCATTCCCACCTGTTTAACTTTCCTCCACATGTTTCTAGTTCCACATGTTTTGTACATGACCTTATATCTTGTCAAGACAAACTCTATCCTCGATCATTCAAATGTATGTCTTTAGGAATCATCGTTCTCAGGAAAGGGTATTGTTGTCTCTCTCCTAAACTTAATTGATATTTTGTTTTAGTTGATGTCTCTTTCTTCGAGTATGTCCCATATTATACACGTGTTCCTTCTAACCAAGATATATGTAGTTAGTTTCCCACCTTTGTTAACCCTCCTTCACCATTTGACTCTCCCATTCCTTGAAATGTTTCTTCAACATCATTCCAGGTATATCAATACAGTCTACTGACATTCTAGTGTACGGTCCATCTTTTGATGAGACATTTATGGACACAATTCTACAGACATGTTTTATTGTATTGATTTCATATCACATCTCTATTTATCGTATTGATTTCATTTTCTCAATATAAATAAAGCATTGAGAATACATGGGTTCAGCTTAATGTCACCATATTTCCTATAGTTTAATAAATCTTAGCTATAGCTGTTGCTATTTCATGTCATGTAGGAGTTACTTAATAAAATTCATATCCATGTCTAGACAAGACCAACCTCCATTCTTCCTTCACCTTTGGATTTATTTCTTCTTGTTTAACAATTACCCACAAGTCCAAAAACAATGAGGTCAAGAATGAAGACCTGATTGGACGAGTTGCGTGCAACTATACAATGCAAATACTCCATGTGCCCCTTGAATACCGTTTTCACTTTGCCAGTTTCCTAGAAACATTAACACATGTTAGTACAGTATTAATGCAACTATAATTATGGATCAAGTTATCCAAGAAACTTCCTATGCAGGAATTATATTCACCTTCCATGAATACATACCACATCCCAACAATATGCACAAGAATCACCAGATGCAGCAAAAACTGATCCCTCCTATAATTAAATAAAAAAAAAGGAACAAATTGAATCATGAAATAACAAGCAAATTATTCTAACAAACAGTAAAAGCCAATTGCAAACCTGAGTATTAACAGCAAGAGCATTATTCTCAGGAATAGGTGAAAGTGCGCCCCAAGGACCTCTAGAAAAACAAAGTGTGGGCATATAGAGGACAATTAGACAACCAAAAAAGGAGGCACAAAGGAATTGCTAATAGCCTGATACTGCATAATAAGCTATAAAAATTCTACTCATGATCGGATAGTGAGAAGAATCTTTTTTCTTTTTGCAAACAGGTTCTAAGTGAGATAAATGCCACAAAAGTTAACAATAACAATTGTAAAAACAAATAAGATAAATAAGAATTTTAAACATTCAAGATTCATTCCAAATAATATTAAATATTTTTTTTAGTGCAATAGACCACAATGATGGCAAACATGGAGTCCAAATGCACAAGTATATTTAGAGAATGTACAGAAAGTACATGAACCAAACAGCACTGAAATGAAGAACGACAAAGCATCTTGTACATCTGCATTACTTATAGTAAAGAAAGCTGAAATATGAATCAATACTCAAAAAACTCACTTGTGTTGAGGATTCACCACATCAAGTACAGGCTTGGTATCATTTCCTAGAATATTAAGGGATGACACACGTAAGAAATATAACAAATCATTAATTCAATAGTAAAAAAAGTGATATGGAAAAGTAGCAGATTGAAACTCCACAATCAAATCAAACACACAATTAGGGATATATACATATATATATATATATATATATATATATATATACACACACACACACACACACACGAAAGAGGGTAAAGAAAAATGCCACAGTGGGCTTTTAGGCAACCAGAGAAATTTAGCTGACCAATCATTTACTTATTTACTTGTGTTTGGGAACAAAGTCAAAACCCTTGCTGCATCAGATCAATAACTCTATTGCTTCTCATTAGAATCATGGTTTTAAATCCCAAAAGGTGGTATGTACCAGCTAACCCCAAAAATGCTGCAGTGGGATAGCATCTATTTTCAAATTTTTTATACAGTTTTTGTAGTATTATATACGGAGAAGATATCGAAAAAGATACTTAAGAATTATGACAATCGTAATTGCGCATAAAAAGTAACATGTGTTTAAACAAAACATACAACTAAATTCCTACAAAAGTCAAATACAAGTTCCTTCCATAGGAATCATCAATTAATTCAAAGTCTTAATTGTTTTCACCACTATTCTACTGTAGATTTCATTCTTGGAAATTGAAATCCCCAAATAGCCCTCCCTCCCTACCTTAGAAGACTCAATGTCTCTTACAAGAGAATTTATATATATATATATATATATATATATATATATATATATATATATATATATATATATATATATATATATATATATATATATATAAATGCATAAAACTAGTATACTTGATATTTGGTTCCATCTACTACCACTACACCAAACTGCTTCACATCAGACAGCCCCAGTAGCCAGGGGCCACTCCATACTCCTATGCCACTATAACTCCCAGATTATAAACTGTTTATAATTTTACATCCTTATTATGTTTCTAACTGAAAATGATAGATGGAATAGAACATTTGGAGATCCCACATTAACTAGAGATAAGACAAAACTATAGTATATAAGAGGGTAAAAAAATCACTTTATAAGCTAGTTTTGCAAAGTTGAGTTAGGTTTAAAGTTAACTTTCTAAGATGGTATCAAAACCTATCTTAACAAGGTTTGTTCGACTTATCGTGTTATTAACTATTAGGTCACTATTGGTCTACCCACAAATACCTAGTCTTGTGTTCAAAATGTTCAACCCTCGACTGAAGGAGTGTGTTGAATATCTCACATCGACTAGAGATATAACCAAATTATAGTAAATAAGTGAGTGCAAACCTTACTTTAAAAGTCGATTTGTGAATTTGAGGTTTAAAGTCCAGGTTTTGAAAAGAACTATTAGAGTATTAAGATCCTCACTAACATATCCTTTCAATGGTCTTGCCATGAAGTTATATTGGTCCAAACTTCCAAATAGTTTAACGGTACTAGCACCTAACCAATAATGTTCACATAAATAAGAATAGATTATCACTTTATATCATGTATATACATCATGGCTTTTTCTAATATAATTTGAGTTGTGTTTCTAGTTTCCATCTTGTCCATCTTTACCTATAATTTCAAGTAGGAAAAGACCTCAGCTCTTATCAACAATTGGCTGTTTGCTATAGAATATGTAAAAATGCAACCATTCAGATTTAGTTTTATCATACTTAGCAAAAGAAAAACCCAAGGAGGGCATTCTGAATAAAATAGACACACTTGTCGGTTAAATAAAACTAATTCTTTGTTTGGTACACGAAAAATAGAAAGGAGAGAGTGTAAATAGGGTGTTGATAGGAAATGGTATGTGTTCGGTAGTGTGGAAATAAAAGGAAAGAAAAATAAAAAGGTGTTGCACACCTTTCTATATTCCCCACAAAACGGCAAAGAAATGAAAAATGAAACAGATATGTGTAAATAATAATCAATTGTGAGTTGTTCATAATTGATAGCATAATTTTATATGGCATTATTGTGTGTGAAGAAGAATCACAATTGTTTTCTGAAACAATAGTTTGTTCTTAAAAACAATCAATTGCTTGTTAAAAAATTAATTTTAAATGTTATTTTTTCTATCTCTTCTTTGTTTCTCTTAAAACAAACACCTCTATTTTCACTCTATTTCTCACCTAGTTTTATTCACTTTATTTCTCTCTCTTCTTATTTCATTATTTCTCACCTATTTCTTTCTTTTCTACCAAATACACCAAAAGATTCATAGATGCAGAAACAATATAATTAGGGAAAAACAAAGAAAGCAATGAAACATTTCCAAACAAGCATTATCACCTTGTGAAGAAACAGAATAATGAGGGCTTGAAAATTCTTTCCATTTCCATCCTCGAATCCGACCATCATCACCACAGCTGCAAGATAAAATGCTTTCAGGACTTGTGCCAAGTGATAAATTAAACATCCACAGTTATGTCAATGCACGTGACGGTTTTTAATATGTTTGATTCTTGCATCTAGTAACTATAATGTTTGCTAAGACAAATCCATTTAAGCATTTGTATTATGTCACTTCTAAGTTTTGTCCAAAGCTCCAGGGTGCTGTATTTTGTGGGTGTTTCAAGTTACCACTTGATGTGTTTTCTGGTTGTGATTCAAAGTGATATCCCCTCCTTTTTGCCACAGATTGCTTGCTACAAAAATATATTTTAATGATAACAACCAGTTCCTATGCACTGTTCTTACAATTGACTGCCCGATCAATCTACTCCATCGGTTGAGCCACACAAAAACAGGTTCTTAGGGTTAATATAGAACTATACAAAAAAGGAGTTGCTATAAGAACACTAAAGTCAAATATCAAACAGAAACTTGAAGGCTAATGCCAACATAGCAACTAGAATCCAGGTCTATTTACTTGCAGCAAGATGACAAAACAAGATAATTAGTACCACAAACCAAAAATTCTCATTTTAAAATTTAAATGGGCGAACAGAAATTTCTTCTAAGTAGAAAATAAGAAGCAATCTACAGCAAACACAAAAGCCATGCTCTTATAATGACCAAACAGAAAATTATCCTGATGCGGTTCATCATGAGAAGACAGTACGAGTAGAAAAACAGAAAAAAAAACAGAATTCAGTAATGATTTGAACCTCAGCAACAAAGCATCTTCACCGTCACCATAAAATTTGACATCATAAGCAGGCCCATAATGCGCTTGAATGAAGCAATTAGGTTCAGCCGACAACCTAAACCAATCGCAACGCACACGAAACACAGTTAACCCTAAGACCGGTAAATAAATAATTGATTAAGCAAAAATTTTAAACGCATACATACTTATCTGAATCCGCATTAACAAAACCAAAAGGCTGCAACAAACGCAAATACAACGAAATAAGAACAGATAGTTTCGTCGTCAAGTGAAGTGAAATCGCGAGCAGTGGAAGTAAACGGTAGTTGAAGCCAAGCAAATCGGTTTGATATGACTTGAATCGAATAAAATAGCAAAGGAAAAAGTAATTGAGATTATGCTAACGTTTTTTAGCTTAGAGGCGGCGATGGAGGAAGAGATGGAGTAGGATGCGACGGAACCGTCGCTAGAGGCAACAAGGAGAGTGTCGAGATTGTAGGGTGGAGCCCAAGCGGTTCGGAAAACCGTTCGCGTTTGGATTTCCCTCTCCTTGAGAACCGTTTCCCTGTATGCATTTTCGTCCCAGTTGGTGGCGTCACCGTACATTGTTAGTTACTCCAACTTCACTCTCGCCGCTCCTTTTTCTTATTCTTTCTTTCGTATTGTACGTTCTTCAGCTCCTCAGCAACACCAAGCAACGCTCCGTTCGACAATGCTAATTTTCTCGGTAATTCTTTTGAAGTTTTTATGTTCCCGGCTAACCTCACTCCCCAGTTAAATACCCAAACAAGTCTCATTATGTTACAAAAGGACTATTTGGAGTTGTCAAGAGTGGCAGAATCCATGCACCAATCGGTCCAGCTGTGAGTGTGAATGAATTGGGGTAAAATGTTTTTACAAATTATATTATGGGTTAGGTTAATTTTTTATTTGATTTAAGGTTAAATTTGTCGTGAGTTATTGACTCAACAACTTATCTATATATATATATATATATATATATATATATATATATATATATATATATATATATATATATATATATATATATATCATATAATTTTTTGTATTTAAATTGAGTTGTACTATTTTTTTAGTAAATATTTTGGAGTTAAATATTATTTTAAATTTTATTTAAATTTTAATTATGATAAAAATTTAGTTTTTTAGGTCGTAAGAAAAAAAATGTATTTTTTATAATAAGGTGAGTAATAAATCAACTCATTTAACCTTTTAATCTATGATGGACCGGGTCACATTCCAATGCTTTTTATTCACTAATAAATAAATTAGGTTAAATTAACTTATTAAATAACTAATCTATAATATGTATAATGTATTGGATAACTCGCACCTCTTATTATTATCATTATTTTAGACTGGGATTATTATTACTTTCAAACATGATATTTGTCTGGAGTCTCATTTAATGTTTGAAATTTGAATGAAATCAAATCAATTTTTAATAATTTATTATTAATTAATAATATGTATATTATCTTCCTAAATCAAACAAATAAAAACAATAAATTGTATATTTCATCTTGTATATATTATTCCTTTTTATTACAATATATTATTCCCTTTTATTACAATTAGTAATATAACAATCTCAACATACTCAACAGACATATCAAGTTACACGGTAAAGAAATTGTAAATACTGTAGTATAAGAGTTGAACATGGGGTCTCAACTCACGATGGAGCACAAGTAAGCGAATACATGGTAGTTTAAAAAAATAAAAATAAAAGAATAAATATATTATAAAATCAGAATATAAATAACAATTGTCTTTCTTATTACATCTTTCAACATTACAACTTTTACATTTTCAACTTCATAGTACAAACTTTACATAATATATATATATATATTTATATATATATATATATATATATATATAATAATAGAATGTAATATCATCAAATTGTACTTGATTTTTTCATATGCCAAATTATATTTTTGTAATGAACAAAATTAAATTGGATTTAAAAATTACAAAAGACTTTTTAGGTATACATATTCTTAAACACAAACATTGTATTTGTTGTTCACAATGACTTAAGATTAAAGAAGCTATAATGATGAAACTAAAGGAAGAACAATAAGAGAAAAGACAATTAGAGCTGTTGAAACAACTTGAAAAACCTGCAGAAGTTGTGCAACATGTGATTGAAGAAGAGGAGAAAGAAGTGAAACAGGAAAATTTTGAAAACAGTTTAGATTTAGGCTTAGACTTTGGTCTAACACAATGTTCAGAAGATTATAATGAAAGTAACTCTGTTTGTGTTGAAAGTAACTATGCAATACAACCTGCAACACAACCAGTTTCTAACTTCCTTGCAGCTTCAGATTTTCTTCCAGCTGATGGTGTTGTCACTGGTTTTCCAGTTTCTGATGGTGCTGGTGTTGATTTTCGTTCTGAATTTGAGTTATATTGCATCAGCTGGTTCTAATTTTGATGTTCAATCTGATTTAGTTGTTGCTGGTACTAGTTTTAAGGATTTAACCGCTGCTCATGATAATAAAGTCATTGGTTCAGATTTTATCCTGCAACTCTCATTCTGATTTTAATGAAGAACCTGCTTTTTACACAGCTGCTATATGGTTATATGGTTTAAAGACTATCTTGTTATCATAATTTGTCTTTGTTGGGTTAGGTTCTCATTTTTCACTGTGTGGGACCTGAAAAGCACATTTTGAAATTCCATTTCTAGTAACTTAACACAGTAAAACACAACAGGAACAACCTTAGTTACCTAATAGAACTAGAAAGCACTTGTTTTTCTGCTTATTAATTACATACATCTTTGAAAGCCAGATTCATATCCCTAGGAATTTATCACTCTGCAGTTCTTCCTAATCTCTCCATCGGACCCAGTCTTTGGATTTATGTTCCCCATTTTTATCATAGAATTGGCAAAGTCCCCGAAGAAGAGGCCACTATTGCTGATATAGCTTTCCACCAAAGGTTTAGAGGTTGAATTAGCCTCATCACTAGAAAACAGAATCTGGTCAGAACTGAGAAGTCCCTTTCCACTGACCAAGTTCTTGAAGTAGTGGTTGTCAAATAGATCCGATGAGTTTCTATCAAGAACTGCAGTTTGGTTTCCATCACCATTTTGACACAAACTCTGCAGGTCAGAGAGCATGGCAGTGTCTAGTGTAGTGTCTGGTGCACCTGTTCCTGAGAAGTTCGACAATCTATTGCTAAAAAATGTACACCTTGCTCGGCCAATGGTGTGGGCACCTTCACGTAAATATTTTGAAACAATTAAGAGATACTTCTTCACGTAAGTTTTTTTCATTGAACTGGTGAAATTGTATGTTACCTGATAAAGAAACAACATCTGTGAGATTAAGGCCTGCATCAGCAAACTTTGCAATGATGGAATCCAATGGCTCAAATGGTGAAGGAAGAGCACTATTTGCCAGTGTCCCGTTTGATACTGTTCCATCTCTTCGTCCTAGCAAAACCTTCCAAGAAGGTCCACCACTCTACGAAAAGTTATGATTTTATGAGTGATACATATATATAGCAAGGTTTAAGAAACATGGTGTAGTTAAAAACTTCTGCAACTTGCTTCGGAAACTCGTATTTCATTCCCATGCAAACGAAAAAATCGAAACTAAAGAAGAATTATGGATATAATTACTAGGAGCACAGAATCTCTGGCAGCGATGGCTAGTATATCAGCACAGGAAACGACCCCACTGCATGCACTCTCCACTGAACTTTTGATTGTATCTACAACTTCATATCCTCTAACAGAGTTCCTGTTAGGAATAGCAGACTTCTCTGCATCATCACCACCATCTAGGAGTATTGATCCATCACAACCCTGATGATGTTCAAGGGAAAGAATTTAAGATATAAATGAAAATATAAGGTTAAGAAAAAAGCCATGCATGTGACTTAAACTCACGTTGACAAAGCAATCATGAAAGTGAAGGCGAATCAAAGAAGCAGCCATTCGCATCTCATTCATGAGAGCTTTTTGAACCTCTCTCCTTACTATTTTGGAAAGGCTAGGACATGATGAGCTATAGAAATCTGATGTCAGTTGGGACCTTGCTACCAAAAGCAACATGAACATATTGATTAGACAAAGGTGGTAACCTCTCAAACCACACGACTTCTTCATTGTTAATGATTTTCAGGACCTAAGCAAGGACGAAAATTACACAAGAAGCTATGCCACGATGAATGTGGAAACGTAAAATAGGCTTAATTTATAGACAATGATACGAGAGACGTTAGATTTTTATATTCACACAACAACGCCACTTGTGACTTGATCGTGTTGCTCATGGCCTCGTGTGTTTGACTCAATTCAACACTTGTGTGCTATATCCTTTAGGTTGGATACATTAATTAAATCAATCTTACTCTTCAAACACATACATGTAATTAAAGTGATCCAGAATAACAATCTTCAAATAGTATATTACCAGTGTCACGTTTGTGTTAGCTAATTAGTGTGATGTTATGCTGGCATGCATGATGCAATAGTTATCAAATTCTATATGTAATGGACACATATATTTCCTCTTCGAGTACATGAACTAAGACGCCAAATATATAATGTAAACCTTCAATTTGTCTGATTTTCCAGTTTCGCACGCGTTCTGTTTAATAACTCAAATTGCTTAATATGTGTCTCATGCATGGTGCTTCTTCCATTAACCAAATTAATTCAATGCTAACTTAATATCACGGTCCAATCAGAGTTCTTCACAATGGACCCTGTGGATGACGATTAGATTCTTTAATTTTTCCACACATTCTTTGTAGTATAAATGGCTAATGACATAAACAATAGGTGACAAATGTTATTAAATATATTGCGCAACTCCTTCAGGTTATAACCGGAATCTCTGCTATGATATATCAGGACTATAACAATAGTTAAAGCAAAATCTAAAAGAATAACTCAAATTTTTCAGGAGTGACATGAACGTTGTAGAAGATCTCTTAGGATCTGTAGGAGCCAAGCAATGTAAGACACTGCAAACATATTATCTTGTACTACCATCAAACAACAAAGGGTTTTCAAAATTCAAATGTTATGTAAAAGGTTATAAATACATTGATATATGTGACTTATACTTTTTGAAATAACATATACAAAACACAATTGCTATGCATGCGAGCATGGTGCATAACTCTTTTCTGAGGGACATTTTCCATCCCTATGCACACCACTTACAGAAGGAGAAGATCAACTTCTCTACAACTACTACCTCTTCAGGTTAATTAATTGACAACTTTAAGACAGGTACGTAGGAAATCCATTAAGCAAGGTATTTATTTTATATAATAATGAATCCTACATTTCTTAATACTGTAATGGGCAGTAGTAAGGGTATGTTTGTATTAATTTCTTATAAAATGAAATGATTTATTAATATGATAGCATCACATCATAAACTGTAGCATGCAAGTACAATTTATTAGGCAAAAACCATGTAACGTGCTTGTAAAAGTATCCAAGTATCACGTGGCCTCAAAAGTCGAATTGAACTAAAACAAAACATGCACGAAATGTTTAGTATGCAGGTGGTGAAGAAATTATATTAGAATATTTCCCCTTTTGGTGCTACATTATGCAGATGCTACAATGCTAACAAATAGAGCACCTAACGTTTTTTTAAAGTTCCTGACTCTGACTCCATGTCCACCACTTGTTACTGCTCCAAATGATCGCCCAATTTTTTAATTTATAGCCGACTTTGTCATCAACTCCAACATCATCTGGTTTACATAAAATTGGTATTCAAGTGGAAATACAAGTCAGAGTTTATATACAATGTAAAAGCTCAATAAAAATGTTAGCTTATTATTTGTGATATTAGACCTACTTGAGTGTCATAATATCATTGCAAGTATCTCGCCAAGGACAAAGAGAACCAAAGTGTCAAGGATTAAGAAGACAAGAGACCAAGAGAACCAAGAGTAGAAGAAGACATGAGAATCAAACTAGTCTCCAAAAGTTTCAGTGAGTGGTTTTATAAGTCATTCAGCCTTATAAAAAGAATAAAAAAGATTAATTTAAACATGCAGGCCCAAGACCAAGTATTATTACATTGGATCCCCTATAACAGTTTATATAAATTAATCCATGATTTTCTTAATTAAGGATTGAGATTTTATTTTAAATTATAAGGATTGAAATATTATTTTACTTTAACATAAACAAGCCCAATAACAAATAATTAATTAAATGTCAAATAAAAATTTTAAATATTTTTTTATTACAACATAATAATTGATAAAAAATGAAATCGCTTAGAAGTACCGAGTAAAGCATTGAGTGGAGATGAATGAAAATGAGTAATATATGAAAAGAAAAACCCAAAAAGTCTTGAGCTGAACATGATTTCAAGATTTCTTATTATATATGAGTTGATTTATGGTTTGAGATTCAACATGTTTACATTTCTCTTATATATGACGAGATTTACACTTGAGTTCCATATTGAATGAGAGAGACAATATATAAGAATTCAAGTTTACTTAGAGATGAGAAATATACAGAGTAAACACATAATATAACTTCAAAAAAATATAAATATATATGTTAAATATGATGAAAAGAAAACAAAATGTATAGATGATGAGAGAGGTGATTGGATTAACCATGTGCTATATTTTATGGAAAAATAGAAAATACCTAATATAACTATAGGTCCAATCTTAACCATACTATTAGCCAAAAAAGTCTTAATGTGTGGGCTGATTAAATCCAAAACCATATATATTATTGACAATTACTTACTACACTCCAACATTTTCTTCCTTTACTCCATCCATTCCAAAATTTATTTTTCAGAATATAACAAATAATTCTGGGAATTTTTTCAAGAAAAAAAATCTCCTCCTCTTTTACGAAAATATTTTCCGTAAAGTTTTTGATAGAATGGGAAAAAAAATTGATAGAGTCCAAAAAGCAATTGTCTAAATTATTTTGTGTTGAGTGACTCCTTTGAGTCGCTATATATGTTTCTCCTGTCATGAAAGATTGATCTTAAGTTTCAATGTGTCAAGGAAATAACATATTTGTACTGAATGGTAAGGATTTGTAGATATTTAGTCTTTAGTTGGACCAAGAGATATAAAGTGAAAAACTAAAAATAAGAGGAAAATAAATGAAAGGGAAGTAAAAGTATCTTGATTAGGAGAATAATACATATTTCTTATTGATAATTTTTTTTATTATTTCTCCATTTCATATAAATTAATGGAGAAAAAAATATTTCAACTTCAGTATGTAAAATATACGAGTTTTGTACTATGATTACAGTCTAAAGATATTATATGAAACTCATTTAAATAACATATTCTATAACATACTATATAGGATATTATTATCGGTTTGAGTTTGTGAAAGTATAAATTTCTAGATACGTGCAACATAGAATCTTGCAACTTCTTTCATGCTCCCACAATTTAAGGTTGTTATACTCTCTTCTTCTTTTTAATAAACTTATTAAAATAGCTTATACTAAGGATGTGTATTGTTGTTTACTAGAGATAGGAGTAATTTTAGGGGGCTCTAGCATATAAATTAAAAAACAATAAACGACGAAATAACAAGAAGCTAACTTAATTACAACATATAACTTAACAATAAATAATGAATTAAGATCATGTGACCGTATCCTTTATTACAGGGAAGTAGAAAAAATACATTATGAGCTTGATTTCACTATAATTTTGTTTTTGGTGGATGTACTATTCATAAGAATTAGGAAAAGATGATTAGCAAGTACATAATGTATTTTTTGAAAAGTGATACAAGATCACGAGAGAAGATGATTAAGGTGATTTACCGAAAATCCAATCTCACAATTCATAGTGAGATTAGAAGGTAACACTACCAGATTTACCAAATTACTCCTTCACTTATATTCATTTTTTCTTATTATGAAAAACCACATAATAAAAATTAGTAACACAAATAATAATTTACTATAGTTATAATAAAACATTACTACTTATAAAATTACTATTAAAAAGAAAAAAAGTCTCCACGTAAATAAATTATTTTTCACCTAATATATTAAATTTATTTTCACACAAAATATATTGTATTATTTATTTATTTTTTATTTTCAATCATTCAATAAAATTTGTAAAAATAGTTCTAAATCATTTATATATAATTTTATATTACGTATCACAATTGAGACATTTTGGTAATCTAACTTTTTTATCTATTAAATTTGTTGTTTAATTTGTCATATCAGTCAATTCAGTCACATACTCTCACTAACTTCTTTCTATAGTCCACTCTAAAATCACATCTGAATACCTTAACAGAAACAACATTAGCTTCACCCTCACATCCTTCTGATCTCTTCCTCTCTTTCTCCTTCTAATTCTTCCTCCCAAAAAAACACATTAAAAAATTCATATTTTAATCAAGTTAGATATTTTATTTAATATCATAGAAGATAATTTTGTTATAAGGGAATCATAAATTAGACAAGAAATACTTCAAAAATCTACTATATGCAAAGTATTTCACTGAAATTATTAAAAAAAATAAATGCTATAGTCCAAGTTGATATAAAAAAAAAAATTGAATATTTTATACTAGAAAAAATATATAAATTTATTATTTTAAAATTTTAAATTGAAATAATATCAATCTTTATGTATGGTTGTTTTGAATTTCATTGATGTTAATCCCTAGTATGTTCGAGGAAATTTTTCCGAAAGACCTATCACAACTTCGAACAACACTGACATCAGAATAATGTTAGAAATTCAAGTGTGAGTCTAAGTCTCACATTGACCAGAAATGAGAAAATAGAGTATTATATAAGAATAAAGACCTATAAACCCATTATCTTAAGATTTTGGGTTAAGAATAGTGTCAGTGTACTGTATGGTTCGACTCAGGTTCTTCCACGATCTGCTGCGGGCGATTTGACATCTAAAGAAAACACAAGAAGTGAACTTGTAAATTGGAATTGAGTGACCAGTTGCTATGATTTGACTGTTCTTTTCTTGTTCTAACAGACATGGAATGTGACAAATTTCATTGGAATCGAAACTGATAGGTCCATGCATGATTAATTAACGGATATTCTTAATTACTACTAAGTATTGATTTGAGGAATAAACAACTCTTGATAAATTTATATCGTTGCTTTTAAACCTTTCTTGCTTAGCAAATAGAATGGTTTTCCTTAAGCATCACTTTCAATGTAAATTATTGGTTAGTTGACACTCAATGGGAACGGGTCAGATCAACACGTCTAAAATATTCTCTGAATATGTGTTATTTATTTTTGTGTAAAATTCCTCAACAACGATTCTTTCGCTTCAGTTGTTTTTGTTTAATTGATGAACAAATATACAAACTTTATGCCAATATAGATTTTTTGTATGTGAACAACAAAACATCCCTTTCTTACAATGATAAATAACGTTTTCACTGTGATTCCTTCATTAAAAAATAAGTGATAAGGATGTCCACGTAAAACTGGCATTTGTATCTTGAAGCTTTAATATTTATGAATAAGGTTCCACCATGCAAAAGCTTGTAACATTAACCACATGTCATAAATAATGCAGATATGGTCAACTTAACCCACCATTCACCACACTCCACAATTGTCCAATGGTGAAATTAATAACTTGATAAAATTTCACATGCTTATCAGCTTCTAGAATGGACACTTTGCAGTTAAATGCCAAAAACAAAATGCAGTTATTCTTTTTTTATACGAGATTACCTAATTTTAAAGGCATAAAAATATTTAAATGCAGTTGTTCAATTTCATAAATTATCATTAGGAAAGGTTCAAAAAGCAATCTAATTAAGGTTCAAGTTTAAACAGATTTTCAAACAATCACAACCTTTACATAAGAATATATAGTCACCATCACATACTGTTTGTGAAGATGGAAGATGATACACAAATTTGAGTGTTGAAAGGAGGATTATATTCTCACATATACATGAAGATTTGAGGGTATGGAAGGTGATTTTACAAGTCTATCCTTGATTTTGAATCCTCTCTTTAACTCACTATCTACAGTAATGAAAAAAATAATATTTAATAATAATACTAATTATTTATCATATAATATTTAATTAAAATTATTTTCAACCAATCAAATTATATTTTAAATTAATTAATCCAATTAATTTTTTTTCAAATTCTATTGAACTTTACTTTCAAATATTTTTACTTTCACCTCCAAATTTTCTAAAACTAAACGATACAAATTTTGTTTCCAAATTTTCTCAGATTCATTTATTCATTCACCTTCTTCGTATCCATGTTTAAAAGCAAAGATGCTCCAAACTTAGGGATCTAGAGCAAAGAATATGACAAAATTATGACAAAATTTTAGTATGTCATAAAGCAAGTTGAAAACATTACTTTATTTGAATTGACTCTACTAAAATCAATAATAAATAACATGGAAAGTGAGAGAAAAAAAGAATTTATACGGTAAATATAAACTTACTTTATTTAAAAACTTGATCAATTAAAAATGTTTTCTAACTCTTCAACTACGAGGTATGATCGAATTTTAAAAAAATAAAATATAAAAACAAGAATTTAGAGAGAACATCAGGAAAGATGAAAAAAAAACTTGTAAAAAACATAAAAAAATTTAATGACTAATTATTTTTTACCTCTAAAATTAATTTTTATTTAATATTGGTATATATTTTTTGAATTATAAGATTAAAATAAATGTAAATAATTAGTAAAAGAAACTATTTGAGAATATGTTTACACTATTGTTCTTTTACCCATTTATTGTTGGAAGACATAAATCGAACCAAATTGACATTGAATTAAATTATATAAAATAATAAGTTTATCAATTATTTTTTTTTTGGTTTTTAAAATTGATCATTTAAATTAAACTAAATTATAACTTATAGGATAAAAACATTTAAAATAATATTTTGATCATTATAACAATTCAAACAAGTTAATTCATTCTAAACATTTAAAAATAATTAAAACCATTTTGTATAAATTTATTCATGCAAGGAATTACACCGTTGTCCCTCATCTTTATTTTGATTGTGTAGAGTTATAAGATTCGCAGAAAAAATACGCAATAAGAATTGAATCATTGTGTGAGTTGAGACATATTTTATTACAAACGTAGATACCTTCTCCATTCTATAAATATAGATTCACCCATTAATGAGAGGCAAACCACCCGATGAAGTTGCAGAAGGTTAAACACAGAAGCTCCATTAATGATCGAGGTTTGTTCATGGAGGCGACAGAAGAGAGTGAGCACATCACTCTTTCCTAGCATGCACCTTAGTTTCGTGCTAAAAGCTGTGTGCTTACTCTCTATCTGTCACCACTTTCTTTAACTTCTTATTCTCACTTACTTCGCCTTTTAACATCACTATCTTCAAGTTTTATGTCATTCATACTTCACTTTGGAAAATAACACCAACAACCAATATTTTTTTATTGAATATATATAAACATGTATATATATTGCTTTATCAGTTATAACAAAATATTATATAAATAGGACCTCTTAGTTTTTGTAAAAAGTAAATCTTAAATTTATATAGTGTTTGAGTTATTTTGAGAAACCGTTAGTTGTAATCTTTGTTATAAAGAATTCTTTTGTGGACATAGATCATGTTTTGTTAACACTTCAATTAAACCACGTTAAACTTTTGTGTATGTACTTGTTCTTCTTGCTCCTTTGTGTATATTTTGTGAGTTCCAACACTTGCGATTGTACTCTATTTTTGGTGTTGTTTGTGTGATGAAGCTTTATGACTAAATTTGTGAACTATTTCACAACAACACTAAAATTATATTTAAATATATTTTATGTCCTTCAACTTTTAGTGAAAATTGGGATTAATCTTTTTTGAAAATATTGAATCAATTTAGTCTCTCATTTTTAGAAATGTGTGAATTTAGTCCTTTCAAAACCAAAGTTTTTTAACTTTATTTAATGTTTTAAACATGTTTCTCAACAAACATTGGAGTGAGAGTGAAAATGTGTCAAACAATGTAAACAAACTAAAATACTATAATGAAATATGTTTGAAATGTCAGATAAACTTAATAAAATTTAGTTAAAAGGACTACACATATTCACAGAATTGAGAAACTAAATTGGTTGAAGATTTTCAAAAATGACTAATTTTAATTTTCACTAAAAGTTGAAATACAAAAACATATTTAATCCTATTTAAAATAAATATGTTCTCAATTAAGTGAATCTAATGATTTTTTCTAGTAGGGTCTTTCATGACCACCACTATACATACAATTTATTTCTTCAATTATACCCTTTTACTCTAAATGCAGTCTAATTATTTCTTTTTTGTTTGAAAAATATGAATTTGTATTTGGAAAATATATAAAACAATATTTAAAACTATAAAAATATAGAAATTTTGTTTAGAAAAAAGTTTTATTCATAAAAAAAAATATAAAAACAAAAATTTAAAATATAGCAAAATATCAAATTTTTTTAATTGAAATAAAAAATTTAAAATAGAAAAAGTACTCAAATTTATTAAATGTTTAGAAAAAATTTAAAAAAAAATAAAAATTTAAAAATATAGAATTTTTAATTTAAATTCATAAAATTTTGAAATAGAACAAATACATAAATTTATTTAAGAAATTTTATTTTAGAAGAAATATAAAAATCAAAATATAAAAAAAAGCAATTTAAGATATTTGAAAAAAATTAGATTATTTTTATTGTATTTAAATATGTAAATGTAAAAAAATATTTTTGAATTATGTTTAATCATTTTAAGTGTGAAGATGATGTTGTTTTTTAATTTTTTTTTCTGCAGATTTTTGAACTTTATTTTACATAGAACAATTGGAGTTTTTTTTTTTCTAACAAAGCAACACATTGTGCACAGTATTTAGTATTTACAGGTAGAGTATATGGTTTTGTTTCTATGTCACAACTCAGTCTCTCGGAATTCGGATTCTTAACTTCAATGTAGTTATTCTTCATCGAAAAACCAGTCGAAATTTGGTTCTTAGAAATCAAATTTTGAGCTGGATACCTTTTTTTTTTTGTCCTTAAAATTGTTTTAAAAAAATTTATAATACTCAAATTTCTTAAAATTTCAAAAATTAAAATTAAAAAAATTGCATAAAAAGCTCCCGACATCTATTCTTATATTTGTTTTCTATTTTTTTTTTAAATAATTAATAATTTTCTAGTTATAAATTTCAATTAAAAGATTTGATGTTTTATTATATTCTTAAATGTTTTTATATATTTTTTCTAATTAAAACTTTATATTTTTATGGTTTTAAATGTTCATTTTTATATTTTTTTAGAATTAAAAAATATATTTTTCAAATAAAAAAAAATTGTGTCAACTTATAGAGGAAGAGGAAATAGAATGCATGGGTCTATTGTGATAATAAAGATATGAAAGAGTTTAACGTAGGAAATAGTTATTGGTTTTGACCATCATAGTTTGGTATCTTAAATGAGTTGGTTCTTTCAAACAAATAAATTTTGTTCTCATAATTTATATTTGTTTTGTGAAAAAAGTTATAAAAAGTTGTTATTGAAGATTACAAGTTAATTCATCTTCGATCAGACTTAATTTCATATGACCACGCTTTAAAAAATTATAACTTTTTCAATTTAAATCTTTTTTAAAACCTGGATTAACTTACAAATTTTAACATCTTTAGTCTTTGAATGGATAAAATAAAAATTATATTTTTATTTTTATTTTTTATTTTTATTCTTTTTCCTTTTTTTTCTATGTAGATCATTGATTTTTTTAAAGATAAATTAGTGATATATTAATTAATAATTTACACTAAACTATATAAAAAAAGATAAAAAATGAAATAAAAAAATAAAAATCATAGTATCATTGTTTTCATAAAAATATATGTTTTTTTTATAATTTTTAGATATTTAAACATTTATTTATTATTATTTCCGATGTCTTATAAATTATAAATTAATTTTAGAGATCTATGTCTTAATTTAGGATTTAAATGAATATATATATATATATATATATATATATATATATATATATATATATATATATATTCATAGTACAAGAATTGCTAATAGTCAAAGGAATGAGGTTAAACAAAGAAGAGAACTATAAATCCAACGGTTGGTTGTTGCGATGGTAGAAGGAGCAATTAAAAATCTCGTTGACCAACGAAATAATGTCCACACCACCGTTGCTGAGATCGGTTGCCGTCGCTGTGAGCGGCGGCTCCAGCAAGGGTAGCCGGCGAGCCGTGCAGTGGGCGGTGGATAATCTGGTCCCTCAAGCCGACAGGTTCATCTTAGTTCACGTTATCCCTCCAATCACTTCAATTGCCACACCAAGTATGTTCATCGCACCCCTCATTTTATCACATACCATTGGAAACTCGCTTTGGTAACTAAAATGCGTTGTTGTTGTTTTGGAATTCCTAATTCGCAGCTGAAGAGTATATTCCTGTTTCGGAAGCACACGCCGATGTCTTTGCAGCTTATGTGGACGATGTGAAGCAAAAATCTGAACAAATCTTCGTCCCGTTCAAAAAACTCTGCGGCTCAAACACTGTGAGTGCTTTATATCATATGCAAATGCACAATTTCTTAAGAAGTTGATGGCCTAAACAAGTTTTCCTATTTTAGTTAAAGTGTATTAGATGATTTTGTCTTATCTCAAACTTATTTTATTTATTTATATTTATTATTGTTATTTAAGTATTTATTAAAAAATTTATCGAAGATCTTATTGAATAAATAATTATATATAAGAATATCTACAGTGTTGTTTACTACTTGTTGTTATGGTCACAAAAATAAGTGAATTTTGTAAATGTTAGCATTGATCACATATCAATATTTAAAACTCTACACATTTCTCTTGGATTATCTGTGCATCATAACTTGGTTTTCTGGACTGTGCGAGTTTCAACTTGACATTCAAAAGGTGTTAAGCGAAGGTTAATGTGGAAATTTTGTAGATGGAAACAGTACTACTAGAAGATGACAACGTGGCAGAAGCACTTCTTAGCTTTATTTCTGAGTCCGGGGTCCAAACATTAGTGCTGGGTTCTGACTCCTCAAATTTTATAACAAGGTATTCGTTTCTAAATGTGAAAAATATAACATACACTTTTTAACACATTCTTTACATTAGTTAAAATTTGTTAGAAATTACAAAAACTCATATCATAAAGAAGAAGTGAGTTTAACCAAATTTTAGTTAATAGTAGAGACTGCTCTTAGAAGAGTATCTCTTTAGACTCTATCTTCTAAATATTGAAAGTGCAAAACCAAAATTTGTGATTTTTCTGTTTTGCCGACATTAGTCCATGTAAACTAATCTTACAAGAACGTGGTTGAAACTATAAATATTTTTTATTTTCTTTTTCTTTTATAACCGATGAACTTGATTCAAACACCCCGAATGCACCTATTATCTTTATGCAATTTAAAGTTTGGCTCTTGCATGCTAAATCTGTCACGTCAGCCTCAAGCTTTTGTTAGAAGTGCGTCTTAATTCATTTTTCTTGCAAACAGTTGATCAAAGACAGAGAATGGATCATAAAGTAATTCTGAGTAATGCCATTAAATTTCAGTTTTTCTTCTTCCAGGAAGCTAAAAGGACCTGGAATATCAACTACCAGCCTAAGATGTGCCCCAGACAGTTGTGATGTGTATGTTGTTGCTAGAGACAGAATTGTTTCGAAGTTGGCCGATCTGTCATCTTCACATTCTCGTGGTATGATTGTAGTTCTTGCATTTTGAGATTTTTGTTGTCTGCATCTGTGCTCTAATTATGTGGCCTTCTTATATTGGTTTTTGATAATGATTTCACAGAAGTAGGATCCTGAATAAAAATCTTAGTGAAAGAAGTTGTCTAGTTTCTGATTTTTATTTTTCCCTCCAACAGAGGCTAGCCCAAGTTACTTCATGTCTACTAAAGTAAATAAAGTAGACAATGAGGCTGGCATTGACAGAGAAATGTCGGGAATCAGTTCATCCACAACAGAGTCTAAAATCCTAAAGAATTTCAGATTTTTATCAATATCCGAGCATAGTTACATTGGTCTGCAAACATTTAGTCGCAGGGATTCTTTTGAAAATTCTATCAACAATGATAATCCAGAAAACTGTGGAGATGATATTGAAATGATTAGCCTCCACACTTTTGATTCCATTGCTTCTGCACAACGTGAACAGGTAACTTTCTTCTTTTTAGTCAACAGAATCCTCTGGAAGGTGTCACCCACAAATGACTTATTTTGTGGAAATGATATATATATTTTAATTTCCTAACATGGCCGTGGTGTTCATATGTTGTGTACTTATGCAGTTAGCCATGCAAGAAGAAGTAGAACGGCTGCAACTGGAGTTGCAAAGTACTATCGCCATGTACAAACAGGTTTGTCAAGAGCTGGTTCAAGCTCAAAACCAGGTGAGAGTTTGAAAATATTGTATTTATCTTGTTTGTTGAAGGGAATGCATATATTTTCTTTTATCCCCCTTCCACTTCCCCACGTTCTCAATACCTATACCAATGCCTACAAAGAATCCAACTTGAATAATCTGTTAAACGAAAATATAAACTATGTTCCCTAAGAGGATATAATGCTGCTTATCTTATCAACTATTTTTAAACATTAATTTTAGATGACTAAAGCCTGATCAAGACCCTTGAAGTCATCAAAATTAAAATTCAAAATGAACAAAAACCAAAACAAAAGTTATTGGTTTCAATTGTATTCAAACACAAAGCTTATACCCTCTTTAATTTCAATGAACTTTTTATTCAAAACTTTTCTTTTTTGAAAGCCAGGGCCATGTCTGTTTAATTGTGGCACAGTTGCAAAAATTGGTCTTAAATTGAATCTATGGTTTGGAGCTTGGCACTCCATGGTACCTATTCTCCAACCAGAGAAATTTATGCCTTAATGACTTGACCCTTTTTACTTGCGTGCCTTCACTTGCAGGCCCTTTTACTTTCTTCTGAATCTCTTGAAGAAACTAAAAGAGTGAATGCTTCCCTAAAAAGAGAGGAGGTTTTGAGAAAGATTGCTTCTGAAGAGAAAACTAAGTATTTAAAAGTCATGAAGGAACTTGAGGAGGCGAAAAATAAGTTTTCCAAAGAGTCCTATGAAAGACAGATGGCTGAACTTGATGTCCTTAAAGAATCAATAGAGAAACAGAGAATTGTTGATACATTGCTCTCAAATGACAGGAGATACAGAAAGTACACCATGGACGACATCAAGATAGCCACAAAATTCTTCTCTGAGGATTTGATGATTGGTGAAGGAGGATATGGGAAAGTTTACAAGTGTAATCTTGATCACACACCTGTAGCTGTAAAGGTTCTGCATCAGGATGCAATCAACAAGAAAGAGGAGTTTCTAAAAGAGGTCTTCCATGTGCTTGGTTTCTTCTTCTATTTGAAATTATTTATATTAGAGTGATATTCTGATACTTACAGAATTCTTTGGTGTCTCCTTCTGGTGAACTTCTTATCATATTTTAAATGCTAATGAATCTAGGGCAGGAATTGGTTTATAAAACTTACAAGTGCATGCTCAAGTATCCAAGTCCATTGTAAATATTTAAAATTGGCCATCCATCCCACTACCTATACTACAGGAAAAGTTGACAATCAACAGTTACACTTTGTTCTTTGTGTTCTGCAATTGAACCCGTGAAATTTTCTGATTTTATTGTAGATTGAATTCAATATTACAATGCTTCCGCTCTTTTTTGAATTCAATATTACAATGCTTCCTAAGAAATTTTCTGATTTACACTCCAGCTCTTTTTTGAATGCTTCCGCATTATAGGTTCCTTTTAAATATCTTAAAAGAATTCAATATTACAATGCTGCAATAACAAGAGAAAGCATGCATTTCTGAGTATCTGTAGTCTCCCATTTGTTTCAGGTTGAGATTCTTAGTCAACTACATCATCCTAATATGGTTTTGTTACTTGGAGCCTGTCCGGAGAATGGTTGCCTAGTTTATGAATACCTGGAAAATGGAAGTCTAGAAGACTATCTTCTCAACAAAAATAGAAAACCACCACTTCCATGGTTTTTTCGATTTCGCATAGTTTTTGAAATGGCTTGCGGGCTTTCATTCTTGCATAATTCGAAGCCAGAACCGATTGTACATCGAGATATAAAACCTGGCAACATTTTGTTAGACAGAAATTATGTGAGCAAAATTTCTGATGTTGGGCTGGCTAAACTCCTTATAGAAGTTCCTCCTGACAATATTACAGAGTACCGAGAATCAGTCCTTGCCGGCACTCTGCATTACATGGACCCAGAATATCAGAGAACTGGCACTGTGCGACCGAAATCAGATGTATATGCATTTGGAGTTATAACTCTTCAATTAATAACTGGTCGCCATGCACGTGGGCTCATTATGATTGTTGAAGATGCAATTAGAAATGGCTCCCTCCGTGATATTTTAGATGCATCAGCTGGAGATTGGCCATTGGATGAGACAATGGAATTGGCTCAAGTTGCCCTTAAATGCACAGCACTTAGATGCAGAGATAGACCAGAACTTGATACTGAAGTTCTTCCACTGCTCGAAAGATTTTCTAATGCGGCAAATGCCAGTGCAAGGATAGGAAGAAATAGTGTAAGTGCACCAAGCCAGTATTATTGTCCAATCCTTCAGGTATAAATCTGCACTTATATGATGAAAATTTGGTTGTTCTGTTTTTCATATCTCTATGTGATACACATCTTTTTTACGATATATCATTATTTCTTTTGCTGACTTGTAAGTACTGTAGGAAATCATGGATGATCCATATATTGCTGCGGATGGGTTCACTTATGAGTACAGAGCAATCAAGGCATGGATTAGCAGACACAATGTGTCACCCATGACAAAGCTTAAACTTCAGCATTCTGTGTTGACTCCGAACCATACTCTACGTTCTGCCATTCAAGAGTGGAAGTCAGGAGTCACCTTTTGATTAGTAATCACCAAGCAATGAAGATCTTACTTACTAGTTATTGTGGATCTCAATACAACCAACTTCTACTTGCAGCTTAAAACTGTCAGAATTTGAATTTTCCAGAAGTTTGTAAGATGGGTGACCAGATAGAGAGAAAAATATTGTAAAAGGTACATATGAAAAGTATATACTCTTGGAGAATTTAGCTGCACGTGCTGCTAAAGGGCTAATTGTTTTTAGTTTTTCATTTATCCCTGTATATAAACTTTCTAAAGCCATTGTATTTAGCCCAAAGAGAAAATGTTAGCTGCTCGTGCAGACTTCTTTCTTATACGGACATGTTGGACAAGAATGAAAAGTTATTGCTCACCAAATATTTAATATTCAGACAGTTTTCCATTATGAAAGCATTGAAGCTTGTTATAAATGTTATGATCACGATATAATGTAATTGCTATTTACTTTATGCTAAAGATGTTAATTATATGTCGTGGGAAATATTTGTAGTTGTAATTACATTTAGGCATTACGATGCAATGATATTATTCTTGTGATAGTCTAATTATTTTATACTTGCGCAATTGGAACGTATTGCTAACACTTAAAGAAAATGTTCGGTGAAGATCAAAGTGAATGACATTTTAATTGAAGTGTTTAATTAGAAAGCATATATATCAGCAAACACTAAGATTTTTCTGGTTGGTATGATTTCAATAAAAGGTAAGAGATAAAAATAAGGTGTGATATTTAGATACCTAAATAACTCCAAACACCTCCCTCCCTTGTCAAATCATTCGATAGTGGTGGTACATACAATATGACGGACGTTATAATCTTTTTTTTTTTTAGTTTTCAAATAATAAGAATATCTCCAAATTTTTACCATATATATATA
>Ga0214544_1000622_pt1 | contig 66910 bp, 43 predicted proteins | sample CNSS3metaG_FD_160074 | JGI IMG/M metagenome (GOLD analysis project Ga0214544, IMG submission 160074) | Root nodule microbial communities from cowpea collected in UCLA plant growth center, Los Angeles, California, USA - CNSS3 | ecosystem: Host-associated > Plants > Roots > Nodule | place: USA... | reverse complement strand
CATTTATGCTCCCCAATCACCATGCGCCACCTAGCATTGCTTTCTTACTCCTAATTAACCTACAAAGCAAATAAACATAGATTAGCATGTTGGCTTAAGTCAAGTCAACTATAGTCAACAAGTCAAGTCTAGTCAAAGGTCAACAAGTCAACTAAAGTTGATTCAACTAAGTCAACTTAGGGAATCAAAAATAACAAACACAAATGAAAGGGATGAAGGATTAGTGAACTTCCTTTCTAAACATGCTGAGTCTTCTTAAGCATGTGCCTTCATCCTTGGTTGGGGTCAATCCTTCATCACCACCACATCATTAATAACAATAGTTCCATAACAAATACACACCACCACATCATGCTTGAAAATATAAAGTTCCATAACATAAACCTGACAACTTATCAAATAATACATTCAAGCAATGAACTCTACAAGTGGTTTCCAAACTAAAAGAAGCAATAAACAACTAAAGCACCAAGCCACCATTTTAATTCTCTAACATGCAACTAGAATATTACATATAACCAAGACAAAGAAATAACATTGACATTGCAACTATGGCTATATAACTCGCGTTCAACAAAATAACCATCACATTATATAAGCCAAAAAGTAAAGCCAACAACACACTCATCTCATCAATGGTCACCAACACACTAAAATATAAGATAATAAATAAAACCCAATAAAAAGCACTAAACCAAAAATATGAGAATTTAAAGAGAACCAAAAGTTTATGAAAGAATAAACAAGTTAATATCCAAACCTAATGGATCACTAACACATTCACTACACTCAAATTTACGTTAAAGAGAAAAACACAAGGAAGAAAGAGAAATTATATTTACATGTGGACCCCACCCATGCATTACCCTATTTATAAATATACAACAAATAATTTAAATCATGGTCTGCACACAACATCAAAGGAAAAGAATGAAAACAAAGCACATGTGGGCCCATGGAAATGAATTGTATCTTTAAGCAACAAGTGGGACCCATGGCTAGGAAAAAAATAAAGAAACTTTGCACTCTGAATTGGTCTACCTTTATGTGTGGTTAAACTTAGGAAAGAGAAATGTAATTGTAAATGTGGACCCCATGCATTAGGTGAGAGAATAAAAGCAAACAAAGAGAATAGAAAGAGAAGAAAAGCAAATTCATGAGCCCATCCTCACTCTACAACGTCAAAAATAATAGAATGAAAGAAGGAAGAAGAAAAGTTAATCTCATGCCCAAAAACTACTGCAGCCGTGAACAAGGATATGTTTGCATGCATTTTTCATAGATAAAGAAAAGCAAAGAACATAAAAACACCTATGCCCATACATCCCAAAAACTAACAACGAAACTTGCCTCCCAAAAACTAGCAACGAGACTTGCCTCCGGAAAATATATAGAAACGCATCCCCTACACTTCCCAAATCACTTCAATGTTGCACTGCATGAGGAAATACACTCCAAACATAAACCCCATGCATGTGAGTAATAGTGTGGCTGCACCAACAAAAAGAAACCTCATTTGACACACCTACATGAAAGGTTTAAAAAGTTGAAACCAAAAAGCTATGACACAAAAAATGTGATTGTACCGAAACATTTTGAAGTAAATGGAAGGGATGCAAATATTTATGGCAAACTAACCCATGCATTATGAAAGAAAGAAACACCACACCCCCCTTTGACACGCATGCAAAATGCATGTACAACCAAAATAAAACTGGAATTCATTATACAACTCCACAAAGTGATAGAAAAGAGAAAGGAAACCAAGTTGTAGCAACATAAATAAATAAAGAACCAAACTGCATGTGACCCAAGCCTCTCAAGTCCTTCTCCTCATATACGTAACTCACCAACATGTAACCTCACACCATGTAAACATTCTCCAAGCAACCCCATGCATAAACAACAACGAAAATGAAATCGGTACCAAGAAAAACAACCTGCAAAACATATGCTTTCTAAAAACATCACACGACCATAAATAAAAGAAGATTAATGGCATAGACATGTAAATAAAAGACATGTATTAACAAAAATTGGGACTCAATTGAACAAAAATAACAAATATAGGGACCAAATTGAATATACAACATTGACTTTGACACGTGGCATGTTACTCGGTTGACACGTGGACATTTAAAAAAAATTCAAAAAAATTCAAAAAAATAATAAAAAATTCAAAAAAAATCACGAAGTGACATGTGGCACGCTACTGGGTTGACACATGTAGATTTTAAACAAATTAAAAAAATTAAAAAAAATAAATTAAAATAAAAATTCAAAAAAAACACAAAATGACACGTGGCAGTCACTGTTCATAGTCGTTACTGATTTAAACAGTATTAGCAAAAAAGGACCAAATTGAACAAAATTGATGAAAATTGGGACCTATTTGAACACGAAACCAAAATTAGGACTTATTTGAAAAAACTTGATGAAAATTGGAACCAAAAAGGTATTTTAACATAAATTAAAATAACAAAACATAAGCCTTTTTTCTCTCAGACCAGAATTAAACCATGCGCCAAAAGAGGTCGTACAAATGCATAACCACTCAACCACATATTTTTGCACATCGTATTTCGCACCACTTTGCTATATACACATATCTGGAACATTAAATATAATACTAAAATTTAAAATAAATACAACAATAACTTACATCACTCAAATAATAATTATTTCATATTTCATAATTAGATAACCTAATTAAATTAAATAAATCAACAATATTAATCAAGCCATTAATTTTTCTGATGTGTTTCCCTTTAGTCTAATTTTTTTCGGGTCTTACAACTAGCAAGATGACCCCATGGTCATCACGGTTGAATTGGAAACCTACACAATCAAGAAAGTTCTTATCGACCAAGGCAGTTCAGTCGATATCCTCTATTGGACAACATACCAGAAACTACAGCTCCTAACCATTGCCATGGTTCCCTACGATGAACCCATATATGGCTTCTCAGGAGAGAAGGTCTCCGCCCGTGGCTACATCGACCTCCATACCGTCTTTCGCGATGGCTCTCAAACCAAGACAATCCCTATCCGCTTCCTTGTCGTAGATTCACCTCCATCATACAATGTACTCCTCAACCGACCATCCCTCAACACTCTCGGCGTAGTCGTATCTACACCTCATATGGCCATGAAATTTCCCTCCCCATCCGGAGACATCCTTACCATCCATGGCGACCAACAACTCGCGCAAGAATGCTACATGGCCAGTCTACGACCACAACTACCCATCCTTCAAACACACAACATTGAACGTCCACCTGGCTCTGACATCGCCTTATCTGGAAATGATTTGGACCCCAGAGTAGGCCGCGATCCATGCCTCGAGCTTGTTGATGAAACTTTACCCCTAGAGCTCCCTAATGCCCGCAAAGTCGGCGTCAAAACGCTTACGTGCAAAATTGATTCTAAACTCACAGTGGGCCATCTAAATGATGAATTCCAGATCAAAGACCCTACCCTCCTGCACTTTTACCACCTAGTCCGAAACGTCATCCAATCTACTTTTGAACGAGTATGCATCCAACACATCCCTAAATCTGAAAATGTCAAGGCCGACATATTATCTAAACTAGCCAGCACTAAGCTAAAGAGCCAACATAGATCCCTCTTACAACAGACACTATCCGCACCTTCCACAACAAACACTTGTCGTAACCTAACCCTAAACCAGGCCGACAATTGGACAACTCCCTACATTCAGTACCTTCGAACCGGTAACACCCCACCTGATGCCAACAAGAGTTGGGTAGCTAAAGCCGTCAGATATACAATGATAGGTGATGACTTATACAAGCAGGGATACGGCCAGCCGCTCCTCAAATATGTCACAGCCGAACAAGCCTAGTACATCATAAAAGCATTACACGGAGGCATATGCGGATATCATTTCGGCGCACGAACCATGACCAATAGAATCCTCCGCGCCGGTTACTTTTGGCCCACCATGGAGGCATATTGCCACACCTTTGTCAAAAAGTGCATTCCCTGCCAAAAGCATGGCAACCTCATCCACCAAAAGCAAGAACAACTTCACGCCATACTCTCCTTATGGCCCTTTGCAAAATGGGGAGTGGACATGCTCGACCCTTTTTCCCCAGGAATAGGCCAAGTAAAATTCCACACAGTAGCCATCGACTACTTCACCAAGTGGATAGAAACCAAACCGCTAGCCACCATTACAGCCCAACAAGTCCAATAGTTCGTCTGGAAAGATATCATATGTCGATATGGCGTCCCACACACGATCATAACTGACAATGGCCGGCAATTCATAGACAAAGAGCTCTCTAAGTTCTACACTAGCCTCGACATCAAACATGTAACCAGCTTTGTCGAGCATCCGCAAATCAATGGGCAGGCCGAGGCAGCCAACAAAGTCATACTAGTAGAGTTGTGCAAACAGTTAGATAGCGCCAAATGACGATGGCCAGAAGAATTAGTGGAAATACTGTGGGCATACAGGTGTACCCCCCCAATCAGCAACAAACGAATCTCCTTTCAGTCTAATGTACGGTGCAAAGGCTATGATACCGGTGGAAATTTGTGAACCATCTCTGCACCAAGAACTATACGATCCATAGCAAAAGCATCAAAACATGTACACCCACCTCAACCTCCTATCTGAATTAAGAGAGAAAGCTCAAATACACAACTTAGCAGCTAAATAGAGAGTGGCCTGAAAGTATAACATGAATTTATGCCCGCGATCATTCGCCACAGGAGACCTAGTTTGGAGAATGGCCAACAGCGAGAGAAAGAAGGATGGCAAATTTTCTGCCAATTGGGACGGCCCATACCGAATACACGAGGATGTCGGGCGTGGCGCTTACAAACTTGAACAACTAACAGGCGAAGAAATACCAAACACATGGAACATGTGCCAACTCAAATTTTACTTTAGCTAGAATACTTAAAGTACCAAATACTTGTAACCCTTGGTGTACTCTTTTTCCTCACTTGGCATTTTTCCCTAAGGAGGGTTTTGGCCAGGGAGTTTTTAACGAGGCACCCCAAAAATTATGAATAAAGCAAACAGTTCTTGATTACATGTTCATCTCTTCATCCATCCTTTACATTGTTATTAAGTTCTCCACCCTTACCACAAGTAAGCGGCCTGGGTCGAACACCCTCAATTTAATTTCAATTCATTTAAGTTCCCCACCCTTACCACAGGTAAGTGGCCTGAGTCGAACACCCTCAATTTAATTTCAATTCGTTTAAGTTCCCCACCCTTACCACAAGTAAGCGGCCTGGGTCGAACACCCTCAATTTAATTTCAATTCGTTAAGCTCCCCACCCTTACCACAAGTAAGCGGCCTGGGTCGAACACCCTTAAGTTGTTTTTAATTCCCTTAAGTTCCCCACCCTTACCACAAGTAAGCAGCCTGGGTCGAATACCCTTAACTTACAAACATTACAACAATCGCACTCCAAAAACCTTAAACTACTTCCCAAATTAAAACGGACTATAACCAAAAATGGCCTACGTCAAACATCCTATCGGAATCACACCACAACAAACATACCAAGAAAAACCTTCACATTAACAGTAAAGTAGATGGTATACGGATTGGCAAAAAGAGTAAACAATGTATGGATTAATACAGACTTAGAATCAAAATCAATTTGAAAATATTCAAACATCAATTCTAAGCCACCCCCTATTCGGCATCCTTCGCTCCACACCATCATCAAGATTGGCATATGCTTTCTCCGCCTCTGTCGTCTTTGTCGTATCCCCCTCGGAACTCGATTCTACTTCATCCACGAGCATGCCATCAACCACGTCCTTATTCACATCAAATCTACCATCACCAACATTAACATCCTTGTAAAAGAAAGTCGCCTGCCGTAACCCCTTCTGAAATCCATTTATATGCTCCTGGATAACACAACTCTTCAAATCATCCAGCTCCACCTCAAGGTCATCATGCTTCTCCTTCAACTCATCGTAATCGGCCTTTAGATCTGCAATTCGGCCCTTCAACTTCTCTTCCGAGTCTAGACAGCGCACTCTCCAAGGTCCTAGCCTTTTCTTATCTTTTTTCCACTCTTCCCTTTCCTTCTCCCACGCTTCCTTCTCCTTCGCAAACTTGTCAACCTGGCCTTGCAATTCCTCTAGCTTCTCCCGATTCCCCTCCTTTAATTCTTGTTGATACAATGACCCAACCCAACGCCCCAATATCAGCGCCTTGCTACTGAATTCCACCATGGCCTTCACAAAAGCATTGGCCTCCATGTTGTTGATCGAGTTAATCAGCTCCTCCGGCACATTGATATCAATGTCTCGCCTAAGGACCGGCTCCAGCAACTCGATCAATCTAGCTTCAAGGTCTTCACCACCAATGGATGATCCCGGTCCTAATAGCGTAGCTCGGACCTTATTTACATCTTTTCCCTTACTGGGCCTCGCCGGCAACTATGTTTTTCTCTTGGTCCCCCCGTGCACGTGTACTTCCACGAGGGATTCTTGCAAATTTGGAACTTCAGTGCTCCCGACCGCTTTTGCCCTAGCCGTCTTCTCCTTCCTTAGCGTCTAGAACAGGGTCAAATTTTTCTTCCCAAGTTGCGCCATATGTCCTGCATTATTCACACCAAATGTCGGTTAGTTAACTTAGACACATTAAAACATTTGAAATTGCAAAAAGATACCTTCAATATCAAAAATTGGATGAAACGAATTATAAATCCTAACTAAGCCATTAGTGGGCAACCTATTTGTAAACTTCATCAGCACCTCCACCACCTCCTTATCCGCCATCGACAACTCATCGGGCTTCATGTCCTTATATCGCCACGGGTTACCCGTCCAACTAAAAGGAAATTTAGTACTCCTATCAGCATTGAAGAAATATGGCATCCCTCCCTCCTTCACCACCACTTTGAAAATCGATCTTTGAAATGTTTGAACAATTGGGTAAATGCATCCAGCCTGCTCATACTCAGCCTGCTCACCAAAGATAACCATGTTGTTGGTTGTCGTGGCCTTGTGTCGTAGAAATACAAAAATGCATGTGGAGAAGGTTGCAGATACAACGACCGACCAAGAACGCGGAAAGCTTGCAAATATGCCTAGTTGTTCGGATGCAGTTGGGTAGGCGCAACATTTAATAGACAAAGTACCCCTATAGTGAAGTCGTCCAACGTTAGCCTCACATGCAATTACGAAAAATGACACATATACATGTAGAAAAACTTATCGGCCATTCCTTCCTGACCATGGCAGACACGCTCAACGGCTTACGTCCCTCCCTAAGACAGGAGTGCACTTCAGCCATGAGTTAAGCAGCCTTGACCATCTGAACAACAAAGATTGGTTTCACATATCAGCAGAAACCCATTCATAACCGGCCTTCATCGGCCAACTACTCTCTGTTATCTCCTCTAGAGGGTCTTCCCTCACTTCAGTTATCGTTTCCATAGGGATCCTCCCCGTCCCAACCGCAGGACTACGACTCCCCTCCTTAGAACGTCTACCTATATCTTACCTAGACCGCCCACTCCCACTATTTGACGAAGACAACGAGACACTACCGTTAGTATTAGACATACCTTTTTAAGTAAGAAAGATGCCGGCAGGAACAAACAACTAATCGAACAACTCTAACGCATGCAAGTTACTGATCTCAGAATTCTTACAAATGAGCCAACAGAAACACATTCTCCACACAACCCTCATTTATAAACAACGATCCAAAACACTACAACTCTTTCTCGCCAAAAGTCACAACGCATCTAAAATGTCACAACACACACGAAAAGTCACAAAAACCAAAATGACAACGCAAAACCCCTCTGATTAGACCTCTGAAAGCTGCCATCACTTCACCTCCCACAAACCTATTCATATTCCAAGCCTTAACATTGTTCATCACAGTTAAAGGCTAGGGGATTGGTGTACTACACCTAGTCAGCCAAACAAAACACGCCAACACTTATCATCCTTTGTCGCTATAGATGCAACAACACAGTCTGGGGGACTGGTGTACTACACTTAGGCAAGCTAGCCTGACTACAACCATGACATCCGCCTACAAAGCCCCTTAAGGACTCAAACTATGATAATGTATGTCGAACAACCACTAGTAAGCGGCCTAAGCTACCAATTTGAGCAAATGAAATGAGAACTTGATAAAACTAAAACACTACCAACCAGGATCCTAGGGCCCTCACCAGCCAGACCGTAGGACCTGGACTTGGCCCAGGCCCAGCTACGGCCCAATCAAAAGTCGAGCCCATGACGTGGCCAGACATAATTAATAATCTATAAATATGCATGCACCCCACGAATTAAAGGTACGCATTCATTAATCCCTTAATCACGAGATATGACTTTTTGAGAATTCTTAGCTGACTTGAGCATAGGAGTCTCCTCTGTAGGTAACCCCTCCCAGGTCCAAATCGGTCCAAGCCGGGACACCAGTAGATAACATATGCAAGCCGAAAGAAAGCTTACTAGAGAGATTGCGGATTGAGGTAAGGTGATATTTGTGTCTGACATCTCTTATTTGTTCTCTGCAGGAACAGGTAAAAAAGTTAAGAGTTTTATTTGTTCTCTGCGGATTTGAGAAAGGAAAGATTTCTACATTTGCGAAAATCCAAACTTAGTCCCTGTGGTGATAGTCCTTTTCAAATACTCAAGAAGACTAATGACAATGCCTATCAATTATATCTTCCTTCTAAGTACGGTGTTCATTCCACTTTCAATATATCTGACTTAATTCCTTTCGTAGGACCCGTGGATGATGATGAACATCAAGATTTGAAGGAAAATCCTTTCTAAAGGGGAGGAGATGATGAATCTAGCCCAAGACCATCAAAGGGCCCAATAACTAGAAGTATGATGAGAAAGATTCAAGAGCGCCTAGATCAACAAGAGCCCATAATCTTCATTGACTTCACATGCTATTCTCTTGGGCTAAAGAAGATATCAAAGTATGATGGGTTTCATGTAAAAGCATTAGCATATTCTTTTATTTTTAGGCCATATGTTAGGTTGTGCTTTATAAAATAATGGGCCAAAGTACATTGATGAGTAGCTTCCAAATTGTGCCATTTCAAGCACATTTGCAAGCTTGGCTGAGAGTGCTCTCTAGCACACGGTGCACATGGTGGAATGCATGATAATTGTGAATTGCCACTTGGCGCATGATCCTTGCATCACAAGTTCGAGAGGCAAGCTTGTTGCCTAAGCCATGTGTTGAATTTCATTCCACACACATTTGCATTGCATTTGAGGAAGGTTTCTCTACTATAAATGGGAGCCTCCTAAGCTTGTGTAAAGGTTACTCTTAATTTGAATGGTAAATGCCTTGATGTTGAGAGCACTCCATACATTTTCCTTATTGAGATTCGTGTCCTCCTTTCCTAATACGTGCAAGGAGCTCCATCAATAAGTCACCCATAAACATGCTCTGAATGCACCCATAAAGATCAAACCCTTGACCACCAACCCATGACAAAACTTTAATCAACTAGCTACTCTTCACTTTTGCAGAATTATTTTTTTCTTAATTTAAATATTCCCCTCACGTCCAATTACCACTTAAAAAAATATATAATTAATTTTCCTAGGTCTTATAATGACGTTTGGCCATGTCATTGTACACGTGTCAATTGAAACTATTTTTTTTTTATTGAATTAAATTGATTTTTTGAAAATGTTAATTATTTTAGAGACCTGGTGTAGGGTTCATGTTTAGCATTCACTCAAAACTCAAATTGAGGTTTTCAAAGGCTAAATCATCCTTTTAGTTCCACCATAATCGGATATCCCCATCTCCATTCCACCATTATCTTCCACTGATAACACAAACCTTTTTCTACCATCCTCCACATTAATCTTCTTCCACTACCTTGGACATAATTTTCCTCTGCACTCATTTCTAGTGAGGACTCAACAACACAACAACACAACAACACTCATCATCACCCAACACTTCTTAACCATCACCCAACACTCCTGCAACTCGCTCATTATTGCTGTAGTGGAAAAAAGAGGAGTGACACTAGTAATCTTGTTTAATTACACTTGCACAACGATGGGGGACCAAGAATTGAATATTAAAATTATGGATGATGTGAGTCTTTGAATCATTCTTTAATTTAATTATCATATGTAGTTACTTATATTAAATACATGTTTTTCATTTAGGGATATGTTTGACGTTACTAAGAATGCAGAATTGAGAGATTTGTTTGGGTTCATGGACCACCAACTCAGTCATATAGTGACCAATAAGATAGGTTCCAAGCACATATCCTCAGTTGTTTGGGACAAGGGAAGCAAATATATTTTGCCCCTTATATTCATGAGTAAGTGTAGTTTGCTGTATTGTAATTACAATTCATCATTTTCAGGTTTAACAATTATTATATTTTCAATTCAGGTATCACTGGAATCTACTTGTGGTTTTCTTCATTAATGACATTATTCTATGGTTTTGCTTATTGCACAAGCCTCCCTCACGCATCTGAAACAAGCAATTTTGTAAGAACCTTAATCATATTAACTTTTATCCTTAATCATATTAACTTTTATTCTTATATAAATGTATCCTAACTAATGTCTTTTTTTCATAGTGCATTCACTAGAATAGGCATACCAAATGCTAGATTAAAAATATCGACGTGGTTGCTAGTCAAGGTTAGCTATTTTGGTCCAATTATTATTGTTTGATTCTTTTTCTTCCCCAATTACTTACATTTTTGTTGATATATTTATAGTGTAATAAACAAACCGGCTCATATGAGTGTCATTACTATGTTTTGCAATGGATGAATACCATTGTTTGTGCTTATATTCAAATAGGTTGGAAACCAATAATAATTTACTTAATTCAAAGTACTTTAAAATTTTAGTTTTTTATGTCCTAATTCAAATAATTGGCTTTTCTTCAGCATTTCAATGATTCCCAACCATTGCTTTCGGATTCAATAGTGTATGGAAGGAAATGTTATGCCAAATATATAGTATAAATGTACAATAGTTTTAAAAAATAATCTACTTTAAAATAAAGTAACCATTATATGTAAAATACTTTGTACCTTTTAAAGTACTTTGTCTACTATAAATTTTTTAACTATTCTGTTTTGGTTTCTGGCTGTATCTGTTTGTTTTCTCGAACTGTTTTTATCAAAGGTACGTAATTATGTTGGCAGAAACCAAAACAAAAAAAATAACATTAAAAAAAAATTGCTTATAGGTTATAATTCTAACCAAAATTGTAACATATATAATCAAGTACAAATACATTCGTTTAAATTCGCATTTTGATTTGGAGAGTTTGATGCAGATTTAATTAAGATGCAAATTTATAAAATTTTATGAGTCATATAATTACAATTTGGAATATTTGGGGTCATATAATTACAATATGAAATATTATAAGTGTTAGAAATTTTATGGGTTATAAAAATATGAGACACATAAGATACATGATAAATATAAGAGATATATGTTATACGGAGGAACTTGTAATTTTATTTTATTCATATACTTTGTATATATAACAAAATGCAACAAAATATAAAATGTTTACAATATCTCAATCTTGATTTGCTAATTCTAAAATAATAAATAAATTTAAAATTGAAATTTATTTTTAAAAACAAAATTATTTCCTAAAAACTATTTTAAATAAAAAAGGATATTAAGTAAATATTCTTAACAATAGGTCATATAATAAATCCTTTATTTCATAAAAAAGTAATTGAAAAAGCAATTTTCCTTATTGCAAAAGATGAGCAGGTAGAGAGGCACGAACGTAAAGGCCAAGGTCTATGTTTGAATGATCGTCAACGCTCGAAGATTATTGCTTTGTTGGAACAATTTAAATTGTAGTCCATGTGAAGTATTGCTCGAGAATATGGAGTTGATGAGAAAATCATTCAAAGACCTCTTATGGAAGAGATCGAGCAAGCCATGAATGAGGTCGTCTTATAGGGTCTACTCTTGAATCCGATGAAAGTGAATTTGAAATTGGTCTGGACAAAATTGAAGTTGACCAACACGATGTTATCTTCAAATCATTAAAAAGTATTATCAACCTTGATGTCAATATGAGTGAGCTGAAATATTCCCTTTATTTATCATCGAAAAAGTTAACTTAAACTAAGGGTGGGCTCTTCACCTTTTGTCGTATTTTACAAAAATGGTCAATCATCAATCACATGTGAACGAATTGAAAATAGTCATCAAATGACTTTACATAATTTCTTTTTCTGAAAATAAGTCATAAAATTATTGATCCGAGAATTTTTCCTTTTCAAATGCAGGTTTAGATAGAATGCATACTTAAATAAGTGTGGATTTAAGTGATTGTCTACTCTATAAACTATGATTTTACTCCAAAACCCATAGTCATACCTATTTATGTTTTAATATATTTTTTGAAAGACATTATAGGCTACGTTATCTGAAAAACATAGCCTATTCATATATTTTTTTCTTAATAGATTTCTCTGAAAAATTTTAAACTACGGTAATCTATTCGTAATTTATCTTTTTCATTTTTTTAATATTTTTTAAATGGTCTTATAGACTGACTATACGGTTGTCTGAAAAAACCGTAATATATATATATATATATATATATATATATATATATATATATATTTTATTTTTGAAAATGACTATTTGATTTATAATTGAGGTTAAGATAAATTAAGACACGCATTAACAATTCTATTCTTATTACACCCTTTTTAAAATTTTAAAATATGTAAACATCTTTCAAACTATAAAAAACTGTAAAGTGCCGTTGATCATGTGTTAGGCGTGTCTAAATTATGAGATGGTAGATTCAACTTCTTGTAATTATTTTAAGCATCTTTTATATTTATCTCCAGCGAAAGCTATAAAAGTTTATGAAAGAGATACGTATCTCCTAAAAGGTTTTTCCTTCCAACTGTGAGACCCCTTTTTCTTTTCTCAGTTATTAAAAAGAAGGCATTGGGCCTGGACTCACTAGAGGGCCTTAATAAGCCCATTTTGTACCCTTGAACCCCTCACCTCACTTCATTTTTTCCTTTGTTCCAAAAAACAGCCCCTTTCCTCCCTCTTGGTTCGGAAGCAGTAGCTCTGCTAGGGCACAATAAGAACCTTTTGAAAGCCACTCGAAACTATTCCTCCTGGTAAGTTATGCTCAAAGCTCCTCCTCTCTTTTCCATTGTTGTTGCCATGGTTCTGTCTTGGGTCGTCCCTAGAGGCTTATTCTCGCTACTATGTTCGTACCTTACAGTTGCTTAGTTCGTCCTTGGAGATGTGGTGCTTCCTCTTTCAGTGTTTAAACCCCCTCAAGCTTAGTTTTACTCAAAGGTAAGGGGAGCTAGGGATTCATTGTTTTTAAGTTATTTTGCATGCTTTTAATCTGTTTCACATCTTGATGTTTGAATGATGATGATGGTTGTGAAAAAATGTTTGTTTTGAGTTTCTGGGTGTTGCTTTGGCTTGTTTTCTACCTTGCCTGCGGGAACAATAGTGAAAACTGACATTCTTGCCCAAGTGAGCAGGTCTCGCCTAGGCGAGAGTATCACAAACCCTCCTAGGCTTTTGCTCGAGTTATAGCTCAGACGACAAGCTCCAATTTTGAGCGAGAAGTCATCTCGTTCAGGCGAAGAGGTCTCACCTAAGCGAGAAAACGTAAAAACCTCACTCTTCAACTACTCGAGCTCTCACCTAGGCGAAAAGGGCTCGCCTGAGCGAGAGAATCTCTCTCGCTTGAGCGAGTACTTCCAGCCTGAGCGAGATCTAGTGTATAAACGTGCTCGAGTACTGTTTTCGTCTCTGATTTAATTGTTTGCCTATATGATATGGTGGTTTACTGTAAAAGCTTGAAGTATGATGTTGCATATGTTTAATGGGATGAAATGAGACTGTTATATGTTGTGTTTGGCATGAAATGAAATATGGATTGGTTGGTTGGTTGAGGCATCGATATGAAATTATGATGCTTGAGATGAAATATGGATCTGGTGTGATAAAACATGAATGTGATCAATGATAGACGTAATTCCATGAGTCTCATGAGGAGATCTCATGGTGGTGTTGTAGTGTATATAATTAGATAAGGATTCAAGTAAGGATTGCATCCCGAAACTCTAAAAAATTAGTTAGTCTCACGTAGAGCAGATTGATTCAAGTGGTGAGAGTAGCGGGAGGCCCTAGTCTTTGGCAGGATAATGGCCTTAGATGTTTGAAGGCTAACCTTGTGTGTGGTAGGGTGAAACCCATTGGCAATGGCTTTGCAGAGCAGTAGGGGCCACCACAAGTGCAAGCATCCAGTGAATCCGATCTTATTATATGTATCCGGATAATTGAGTCTTAGAGTCATGTTTGTTTGCTATCACATGGTTATATGCCTACGGTTTTGCGTGTTTATGATATGTTTTAATCAATTGCTTGCTATAATATGTCCAAAAGTAAAATTTTACTCTAGCTTACCCTTTTGCTTGTGTCTGTCTTTTGTGTGGTTTTTCCTTTTACAATGATCATCAATTTATTGATGTGAGCAGATGTGGAAACCCCTAGTGGTCATCAGGTTGATGAAAACGCTATAGTGTAGCCAAGCCTGGGTTGGATCTTGCTCCTTAGAGCACTTTTCGAAGGCACTATTGCCTATGTAATATCTTGCTCTATGAGCAAGCTTTTTGGACGACTGTCAAACTCTGAAATTTTGTTTTGTTCATGACATCATGGTGTGCCTTAGTTTCCTTTCTAAGTATATTTATTGATAATTGTAATGGTTGAGACATATATACTCTTGTCTTAGGCTCTAATTCGTATTATATTTATGTGATGTTTTATTTAGTAGATTTATTCGATTTATTCTATTTAAATGGAATGTCACACCAACATTTCTTCACAAATTTAAATTCCTTGAATGTAAAAATATATATTAAATTCGATTGACTATTGTAAAGTTAATGTTATCGTGTTAACATTTTCTAAATAAAAATATTAACAAATGTTATCAATTGTTTGCAATTAAATTTATTTTTTCTTCATAGCAAAAATTAAATAGAGTATAAAGAAAATTTTAATGCCTAATTTTTTTACTCGTAATAAACTACATCTTTCCTATCATTTGTGTAACTTATATTTTCCTATCACGGTACTAACCAAATGCTATGAAATTGATCGAGTCTAACATTTGATTAAAAAATAGTGTACAGTAGCTTTCATTAACTATAATCAAACTCTCTCAAATTATAGAGATCGGATATTGAAGTACTATAGAATGATAGAATTTACAATTACAAATAAAGATCCATATTTATCAATTTTTTTTTCTTAAATGAAATAGTTAAAATATGTGAGTATACAACTTATTTTTTTGTAATGTTAATAGTTCAAATTTTTAGTTTTCTATTAGTTGCTCCCCATAATTTTGGATTTAGCGTGATTGATACTGTTAAAAGAATTAAAAGAGGACGTACAAAATTAAAATGACTTATGTATAAAAGTTAAATTTAATAAAAATAATAATTTCTTTTTAATATAAATAAAACTACTGGGTAAAAATAAAATCATTAATTATAATAATAAATATCACTTTAAAACCTTTTATATTTATATATAGGTATGTGACCATATAACTATTTACAATTTTTTAATTTCTTTTTTATATTATTTTATTTTCTAAACTCAATTAACTTTATTTCATTTTAGAAAAAAAATTACTTACAAAATTATTTATATTAGAATGTGCCGATGATATATGAATCTTCCCCAATCCTTGAAAGTCATGATGCCATGCAAGGGTACACTATCACCTCTTTCTCAATACAGAGAGAGTGAAGACAATCAAACAAACAATCATATTTCACATATATACTTCATAACAAATCAACGACAGCTCCTATAGCAGTTGCTGGACCAGACATAGTGTGTGTATGTTTGAATTTAATGCAGATGCCATTTTCTTCTTACAGAGTAATCAATGCATCATTTTCCATGTTAGGATTCAATATAAGGTTTCTGTTCCCACGAAAAAGATCCTTCTCTGTTCCTTTCCCTAACCAACTCCACCCCCTTTGTCTCTCTTTGGATTCAGCACAAGCAAACAAGTACATGTACAAAACCACATTATACCATTACATCATCACTTCATGATGACCATGCAGAATAACATAAAAAAAATATAATAATATATTGAAGTCAGACAATGAAAATATATGTTATAAGTCTTTATTTTAATTAATTTGGTTAGAGAATTGGATGATGATTATATATTGGTCCGAAAGTTCTTAGAACTCAAGTTCCTCCATTACTGTTTTATTTTTTTAAAATTTCATCCTTTTTTTTTTTAACAGACAAAAACATCTTTTGAGATGAAAACCTTAGCAACAAAAAGTGTTGTGTTAGTGTTACCTCAGAACAATTACAAAGACCTTTGTTCAAGAAAATTGATATTATTAGTCCGTTGGCGCTTAACATTCCCAGAAGCTGATTCATCTCCACCACCACTCTTCTCCATCACTGCCTTGAGTGCTTCTTGTATTGAGGTAATACAGTACTGTTGTTGCTGCTGCGTGCTTTGTTCTCCATTGCTGTTTGAACTTTCTTCGTCACCAGTAATGACCAACACGTTCTTCACACGCCCACCAAGCGATGTGATCTCAGCCTTGAGGGTTCTGAGCTTCAAGCCCTTCAACGTTTTTATGAGGTCTGGTAAGAGATCTGACCTATCTTCACAGCACAGTGAGGCTTTGATCACAAACTTTCCATCTTCGTCTGCTGCATCCACTGTCAACTCGTCTGCCTCCGTTGGCACTGCACTGCTTTCTGCTATCAGAGAGGTTTCGCGCTTCAGTTCCTTCACGTGCTCAATCACTTCCGCTAGCAACGAAGCTTTATCTGTCTGCAACAACAAAATCAAAACTTGTTTTTTATAAGATGCAACTGCACAAAGCAATCATCTTTTCTTTCTGGGTAAATTGTGAAATATTAGTGACATATAGTGAACTTTCTAACAGACTAATACATTAGAGCCCCACTCTTATTTTCACCATATGATTTTCATTTCTAAATTGATGTACAAGTTATAATAAAGAAGCTTTTATTGACAAGAGAGAATATGCTGCAGACACATATCAGCATAATTCTAATATATATAATTAAGAGTCTCACTACAACTACTATACTTACTGGGTAATGAATGAATTACAGAATAAAATAATTTGTTGACAAACAACAGTAAAACAGTCTTAAATATACTATAATTTGTTAAGTTTTATTGAAGCTACAAAAATTATTTGTTAAAATTACTGAAGTAATTAACTATATCAAAATAATTACAAATAACTGATTGTAGCAATTTTTAATTTACTAATGAATGTTTTAAAGACACTAATCAGTACTAACATTCTCTCATGACTAATATATAGCAAAGGTTGGAAGTTGTGCAGTGTTTGAAATGAGGTTGAGGTAGGTAGGGGTGCTTAATGATTATGAAATGGAATAGTAGTGGGGTATTTTGAATGGTGGAAGTGGCATGCAGCATGTGTAGATAGACAGAAAGATGAGATGAGATAGATAGGTATATAGAATAATGCGTGGGTGCATGTGTGTGTGCCTGAAAAGGGTGCTACTTTGTCTCTCTGGCTTTATTTCATTTTCATTATCGAGCTGAGTTTGACTGATCAACAATATCCGGCAAGAAATTTCCATGTGTAGCTTTTTCAACTGCTGCTTGGTTCCTCTTTATTGCATCAACAACCTACCTTAACACTAATACCTTTCTTTCATCTTTAATCACTTTTTTTACTAATAAACTCCTCTGAAACTACCACACACACACACAGTCATACCAAAAAAGGTAAGCTAAAAACAAAAAACATATATGCCATGCTTCTTCAAACATGTCTTTTTTTAATTGAAATTTATTTTCATGTAAGTATTACGTCTGTGTAAGTATGTAAGAAAATGTTGCTATCATCACTCTTCCTTTAAACAAAATGAGAACATGGAAAGCCAAAGAAAGCAGGTTAGTAAGAGAAACAAACAAGACCTTTTGCATGCACCCTATCTTTTATATGTCATTTTGGTTAAAAATGCACCGTGTTGAAAATTCTCCTATTATAAATTCTCAGGTCTCTGATCAGGATATAGGCATGTTAGGGTGATTTCATACGAGGTTTTGTCAGTTATGTTGTCCTTTTAAATTAGAAATGACATGATGTCTTTTTTAGTTAGGAATGACTTATTAATCAAAAATTCACAATATAATATTTGAAAATCTGAGTTGGGTAACAATTTCATGCATGTGATTTATTGAGACAAACTATTTTTTCTATAAAATAAGTGAATCTAATATGCACTTACATATGTAATTTATAGGAACAAATAGTTTATGCATGATGTGTGAAAGGTCTTACAAGGTCAAACAATCACATTATATATGTGCTAAACTCGTTTATTTTAAAATAACTATTTTAGAACTTATATCTGTTCAAAATGGTTTAGTAATTAATAGTATTCAAGATCTTGTATTGAAAATATTAAAGTCGTTATATATACTTACTTTGGTAGTGTTGGGCAATAAACTCCGAAGCTTGGCAAGATGGTTGTTGATTCTCTCTCTACGTCTTCTTTCTGCTTCACTGTGACTCTTTGATGCAGCAAGAGCCTTAGCCTCCATGATTTCTTGAGCAGTCATTTTTCCCAACTCGGCTTGGAGTCCAAAAGGTGCTGAACCGGGTTGAACCATAGGTCCGAGGGTGTCGGATATGATCCTTAGATGGTGGTGATCAGAAGGACTCTCGTATGCAAATTGAAGAGAAGGGACCCTTCTGCTGAAGAAGCTCGAATAGGGTGAAGGTGTGGGAGGGACTATAAACGTTTGGTCATGATGGTCTCGGACAGGGTTGGTGTTATTGTTGTAGTGAACCGGACCCGGGTTGAATGAGTGAACCGGAGGCATGGACCATGGTTGCAGCATGATTGGAGTAACTTCAGGGAACATTAAACCTCTTGAACCCCCGAAGATGTTGTCACTGTTTTGTTGCTGCTGATGCATCTGTTGTTGAAGGAGAAGTTGCTCTTGGTAGCTTTGAATGCTGTTGTTATTGTTATTGTTGTTGATTGGTTGAGAGGAACACTGTCCTTGATCATCTAATTCCTTTTTCATCTCCATCTATGATGTGTTTAGTTCTGAGAGAACTCTGGATGTGTAATCAAAACTCCAAAGCTTTATATGTGAAGGAGTGAAAAGAGAGGAAGATTTAAGGGTTCAAACGTCAGAAAGGTTAGGGTATTTTCTGCTTTGTCTAATAAAGAAGGGAGCTAGAGCTGAAAGGTAAAAGGGTATCGAGAAGAATATTTCATATTTTTTTTCATCTGCACTAGGAATAAAAAGGAAATGGACATTGACAAGGAGAAAGAGCAAGAGGGAACTAATAAAACTATAAAAAGACACAAACCTTAATCCCTTTGATACAAAATGACTCTCTTCTAGTTCTGTCTTGTAATTCTATCACATGTTGAGGATCAATCAGTTACTTTCTTCGTTTCCTTCTGTTGTGGAGGTGGTGAAAGAAAAGGCCAAGGTTTTGAAGCTTTAAAATTCTCTCCCTGCCTCTCTCTCTATCAAATCTCTTTCACTTGGTAGGTTTCTACTTGTGCCACAAGGGTATGTTAATGATCCCTTTTATCCTTTACCTCCAATAGAGCTTTCCTTTATGCTGTGTTGGTGTCTTTTTGGACTTATGTTTGGTCTTTTGCTCTCTCTTCTTCTCTCTGCACTCTAAAATATATAGAGCCTGTTTGAGTACTGCTAGTCTCCTTTCCTTTCTTCCTACGGCATTAACTTTATCTATATCATTCCATGTAGCTTTCAGGGCTGTCTGTGGAGTGGCATCTTTCTAAAACAGCAAAAACTACAATATATAATGTTTTACAGCCATAAAATATACAGTATAATCTCATAAAGTAACACTAATTTTTTGTTGCTTCTTATTGGTTCAAAGTGTATAATTGCACTACCTGTGTGTAAGAGAGAGAAAGAGATGGGAAACACAAGCTAGAACAACAGAGTGAACACAACACAGATTGTCGACCGACCAAGGACCAGAAAGGCTGAATAGTTATCATCATGATGAAAAAGCTTAGCTTAACCTTTTCTCTCTTTTTATTTTTATTTTTTTAATTTTCAGTTAGTAGTACAATTTTATAGTTTATATATTTCTCCATCTTTTTTCTTTTTTGTTTTACTTCATTTTCCCTCTTTTGGGGGGTCATTTTTATACTTTGCACTTTCCCTTTTGGCGTTTCCATTCCTTGGTCAAGCCCCACGTTCTTCCATACTCTTAGCTATGTGACTATGTCCACGCCACCCTTTCTGCTTCCCCAACACCATGTAATCATTGTGTCTTGGAACACACTCTTTCCCCTCTCTTCTCTCTCCTTGCTTCTCCTAATAAGTGTCTTGGTTTCAGTTGAAACTAGGTGTATAGTGTGTATGTTTATGCATATTTTTATGTGTGGTTCTCATTACCCTATCCTTTTGGGAAATTATAGCAAACTTGTGCACATACATGATCTATATTTTTCTAGTAGTGGAGTGGAGGTGGTCCACGAGTAAAGGACAACACAGGAACATAAAATAAAGCACAGCTTATAGGTTAATGCTTGAAATTTCTTTCACCTTTTGATGTGGAAACTTGCAATAGGAGATAGTGGATCAGCATTACCTTCATTTTACGCGGGCATGCAGTAATATGTTTCTTCAACATCGATTACCCAAACTTCAAGTTTAATCTAAATTCAGCTTAGGATCATCAGGGTTTTGTCTTGGCATTATAATCATAGCAAGCCATCATTTTGAACATGAACTAGGTTGAAATTATTCGTTTTATTTGACTCGATCTTGACCCTTACTTGGTAATCATCAACTTGTAAGACTATTCACCACCGTGCCATCTTCTGTAGTAATTTTTTCCTTATCAAGAAAACAAACAAACAAATCGTTATTCTAGAAATATGGAAAATTGACGCATAATTTTCCATGTTTGTTGTTATGTGCAAAAGCAGATATGAAATATATATATCAAATCTGGTGCAAAATGCACATTCTCTTAGAATAAACATTAAAAAATGTGCAGGTCCATAACATACATGACTTTAATTTCTTGGCAACTTCTTGTCTCTGTATTTTAATTTATCCGTGCTCACCACCATGACGTTGATGACTCAAAGTTGTGAGCTAGATAGAAAGGATAGCAATTAATATGGATTTATAATTATGTAATGACATTTTTGTTTATTGGAAAGGGCCAAAAGATAATCTAAAATTCTTATGAAAAGAATAGTTATAAAAATGTCACTTTGGGATGGTTGGTTAGATATTGTCCACTAAAATGTTACAACTTGAAAAGGCCACACAACACAAGGAAATAATAGATGTTTCCAATTACTTTTGACAAGTGGCACAGTTTTCGAAACTCCTCCGTATCTATCTAGCTATAGCATACTATAGTAGTGTTACTTTTCTTTTGTTTTTGTCTCTCTTAACTTTTCTTTTTCTTTTTAATTTATTTTTTTCTCTCTAGTTTCACACCTCTTGATCTTCTTCTCTGCTAAATATACTTACTGTTTACCTTATGTTGTACCTGTAGCTGTTGTTGTGCTTCTCCCTGGTTGGTCCAAAAGAGGTTCAAATATGTATGGTTTTGGTTGTCATCTTTTTAGGACTTTTATATGGTAAAAAAGGAAGCATGGTAATTTATTAGCCCTGGCTTAAAAGGCAAGTCTCATACCTTCACCGGCAAAGTCTGCAAGCTAATTACACGGTTCCCATAAGCAGTTTGGCCATCAGAAGTAAAAGTAAAATGTAAATCATTAAAGGCTACACACTTACGTTTCCCAATTCAATGTTAAGAAATTGGTGTTGTGGTTTAGACTGCAATGATATACTTACACCACCAACAAAACATAACTATTTTGTTCTCATTTCTTTTATAATTACTAAAATTTATTTATTTTAATAATCACATCGTTCTTGAAAACAATTGTTTGAATGAATATTTACCAGTACAAAAAAAGTGATACTACATCAATTATTTGGGTCCTACTACTCCGCTATTTTACTAATGTTTTATGAGACGATACTACTACAAATTATTATATTACATGGGAATTTTCTTGCAAATTTTTTAAAAAAATTTGCAAGAAAAGGTTTTTTCCTGCTATTTTTTCTAAGAATTTTAATTGGCAGGTAATTCCTTCGTGGATAATTATTTCCTACAAAATTATATAATTCGCAAGTATTTCTTACAAAATTTGTTGCAAAAAGTGTTATACAAAATATTTTGCAAAAAAATTGGCAGCAATTTCCTGCAAATCCTTTTTTCATAACAAAATTTATAAGTATTTCCTACAAAAAAAATTTCAAAACAAAATTGACAGGAAATATGAGTTTTTTTAGTAGTGAAAGTAGGAGATATATTACATCAATTCCAAAAAATGTAATATAGTTAGCATATAACATTGGTTAAATACAAATTGCTATAATATTAAAAAAATTAGAAATCAGAATAAGTGAGATATTATATCAAGTGTGTGACCCGATGTAATACGACTTAATTTTTAAATGCAAGATTTGTTTTTTAAACTATACCATAACCCGCAAAAGATCAATACATTCGAGATTGTGGACAATTCAAATTGTACTATATATTCTCAAGTAGAGTAAATTACCAAAGCATATCAAAACTATTATGCTAAAGGTTAAGGTTACAAAATATTTAAACATCTAAATAAAACATTCCTAATGGCTATGAAAACTAATTTTTTCGACTAAAAATATCTTTATCATTCCATGCAAATTTTTTCAAGTTCATCTTTTCCCAATGGTTTGACACCTTACAAAATCTGAAATATGGAATATATATTAATTATTGTACAGTGTACCACGGGAAGCATAATTAAACATCAATAATTGAAGAAACTCTTACATCGACCCATGAATCAATAATGTTAGCACGAGCTATGGTCCACATCCAATAAATAATGTAGTATCCATACTCAAAGCTTCCACATTGCTTATTGTACTAATATATGAAATTTACGTAATTAATATATGAAGAACTAAGAGAATTTAATTGATAATATATAGATTCAATGGAAACTGCATACCTTACGATAAATCCATTCAAGATGAGATGAAGATGTAGTGGATTTACATTATAAGACATCACTAACATTAATAACATGAAAAAGAAAAATCATTAGTAATTTACAATATAATCATGATAAAACACATTACTTTTCTAATTAACACATACCTCTATATTAAAATTATCATTTTTTTTGCTTGGCTCGTTGTGCAATGAACCAAACCATACGACAATACGGTTTACAGGACAAACAATAATCAATTGCCAATGAGACCTATTAAAAGTGATACTACACTAGTTCCCTAATAACCGATGTAGTATCATGTTAAAGTAAAAAAAAAATTCAATGTATTTTTTTGCCAAAAAAATTGTATACATTGGTTGGACGAATAATCGATGTAATATTGTCTACAATAACTACTAAATTACCACCATGCAGTTTACTACATCTTTTCTTGTGTAAATAATGTTATATCCTGTTGTTATATAACTTTTTTGCACTAGTGATTGTTCTGACAAGGTAAGATATGGACCTCACGTGTGAAACATAGATGCGATACAAGACACTAATATATGTATGTGTGTGTGTGAACTTAAACTAGAACAAATAAGTCTGATAAAAAAGAACAATTAAAACAAAAATCCCCAAATTATGAGTCCTAGATAACAAAAATAACTACCAAACTGTAATTCATCAATTTCTACTCGAAACTTGTTCAAGATTGAGTTGTGGAGATTCGTGGAAGCCTATAAAGCAGAGAAACAATAAAATTTCACATAAAAAATGGACGAAAGGACAAATTGTTGATAAACGAATATAATAGCATGATTAACAAAGTTAACATTCAAGTAAACTGCCAAATTCAGTTAAAGCTTATATTTAATTATGCTTTTGATGTTCAAAATCACTTTGTACTTCTTGAATGAAGAAATTACAACTATGTGCTCACCAAATTAACGCAATGGGTATGCATATACTCTAATTAAATAGTATACAAACGCAAGAATCAATTCAACCTTGAATAGAAATGACAAGCTAAACTAAGGTGGTAAAACTGGTTTAATATTAAAGATGCAAGAATTTTATGTTCAAACAATGATGTGTGAAACACATAATGGATGAATTATGTCGCAAAAATTATAAAATAACAGTGATTCATAATCTATTCACTCTCTATGTAGTTCTTAGATCATGAATTCAACAAACTAAAGTAGAAAACATCAAACTTGAACCACACATTATTCTACCTAGTTATGTGGAGTAGATTGCATTGCAACTCAGGGAAAACTTTATGTCATAGATGGAAAATACAGCTCTGTGAAAATGAAATTGCCTTAGCTTTCACATTCCAACTTCTCTTCTCTTATATCTTTTGTCTCCAAGCACTTCAAATCTCCAAGAACTCAACTCTCTTTTACAATGTTCAGAAACTAGCTATATACACTTAGCTACCTATTTACTTCCTATCCTAAAACTTCCTACAATATATCATTTTCATTGTGAGCTCCTTTATCCAGTTCAATTGTTTCCCTAAGTTCAACAAGTTGCAATTCCAACAAATGCAACTATCTTCCTTTCCATTTGTTATTTGAGGTTTATGCAACTTTTCAATTTTGACCATTGGAGTTCTTGACTAGCTACAACAGGTATAAGTTCACGGTCCAACACTTAGCAAGTCACTTGGCATCAATTTCAGCAACTTGTGAAGTTCAAAGTGAATGCAAGTCGAATCCCGATTTTTCTCTTATTCAAGTGCAACTTTGACCTTCAATTGCAAGTCAGTTTTAGAATAAGTTCTCGTTATAAGACCTTAAAATGGTTTTTCTAATTTGTGCTATTAAAATGTAAAACATGTTAACTAGATAAAGTCTTACTTCTAAAATCAGCAAAAGAAATTAACTATTTTAAGTTTAAGACACCAACAAAATAAGGAAATTAAATTTGTGCTACCTAAGTAACTACAAAAATCCACTTCTAACATTACTTAACTACTATGCTAGAATTAAACTAACACTAGACTACTTTAGCGAATGCAAAAAATTAAGCTAAAACTAAACTAATAATTCAAAGATAATGAAATTGAAATAAAGAAAATAGAAACTAAATGAAACACACTATTCTATCAATTATAGTAATAAAAAAAATCTAATACAACATTACTCTACTCTACTTTACATTATCACTAAACTAAGCCTAAAAACTACCAATTAAGAGAAAATACAAATTAAAGCCTAACTATCCAATCTACTCTAAAATTAGCCTAATAGACTAAAACTTACAAACGAGACCTTAAAGAAGTGTTTTTATCATTGAAAAATATTAACACTCAAGGGCTCATCAATAGCATAATTAAAGCTCATATGGTTAACTTACTAAAGTGAAGGATTAAAAAAGTTATCACTCACCCACAAAGAGCACTATAATTAAAGCTCATAGGCTTAACATCTTCAATTCTTCTTGATCTCTTTTCAAGATGATATGCACAATTCTATTTTTGTTAAATCTTTGACTTTGGTTGATCTTCAATTTGTCTTCAATGTGTATCATCAATCTTGTTTGTTCTTAAAGCTTGATAAGGAAAGTTGTGATACGATTCTTCAAGTTGTTTCTTCACCTACTCTATTATGAAAATAATTCAAATAATATTTGTAAATTTGATAAGTAATCGTAGTTAACATATATAATCACATATATTCATTTGTTTCATTAAAGAGGATATCATAACATTGTTGTTAACACACATTTTCATTGGATATATAATCATTAAAAAAATCTTTTCAGCATTCAATAATTATCTACAAAGTATTTGATTGGTAAGACTTAACTATAATTTAAATTTGAAAGAGGAACATATATGGTATATATGTTAGTATTAGGAGCTTGATTTAGTCCCACATCGTTCAGTATTATGAGACCTTGTTTATGATGTTGAGCGCAACATTCTTGGCTAATGTAAGCTAGATCACACCGAGTGCATGTCGGTCTAACAACTCCCATTATGACCGCTCCATGTTGTTTGGCTTCTGCCTTGTTAATTGTTGATACAACTTCTTTTGATATAGGTAGTCTTCTATCTACATCTTCTGATACAGGTAGTCCTCTATCCGCATCTTCTGATACAAGTAGTCCTCACCTTCCCTTCTTCCAATGTCATTACTTTTGAAGAAAGCTCCCAATACTTCTATAGACTAAGATTTCCAAGAAAAAAAGCCAAATATTTTCTAATGTGGTTGATCAGACAAAGCTACAACCACAAAGCATACTAAGAAATTGACTCTTGATACCAATTGTTAGAAAATTTTGAAATAAAGGATCTTGATCTAGCCAAACAAATTTTTGGTATGAGAATCTCCAAGGATAGATAAGAATGTATTCTGAACTTATCTCAGGAAAAAATATATAGAAAAATTGCTTAACAAATTAATGGTTGAAATGCTAAAACCAAGAAGACACCTTTAGGAACTCACTCAAAGTTTTCAAAAAGGCAATCTTCTCAAACAAATGAAGAAGAAAGACACATGTCTAAAGTGTCATATGCATCAATAGTAGGGAGCTTGATGTATGCTATGATTTGCATTAGACTTGACATCGCACATGTAGTAGGAGTTGTAAGTAGGTTTCAATCAAATCTCGGAAAAAAGCATTGTGAAGGTGTGAAGTGGATATTGAGATATTTGAAGGGCACTTCAAAGATGCATTTTTCTTTTAAAAGAAGTAATATCACTTTACAAGGGTTTTCTGATGCAGACTTGGAAGGTGATTTGGATCGTAGAAAGAGCACAACAGGTTACATTTTTATGTTGGATGGTAAAACTATCAACTGGAAGTGTAAACTTCAAGGAAAAGTCTCCCTTTCAACCATTAAAGCTGAGTGTGTAGCTATCTCAAAAGCATCGAAGGAGATGATATGGTTGAAAAACCTTTTAAAATAGTTAGGAAAATAACAAGACGACTCTCCGTTGTTTAATGACATTCAGAGTGCTATATGTCTTTCTATAAATCCAATTCTTCATTCCACATGAAAGCATATTGAATTGAAGTATCAATTTATCAAAAGCCTGATAAAGGATGGGGACTTGTTTGGTTGTAGAGAATTCAACTTATACGTTGACCAAGACTGTCACAACAACTAAGTTAAGACTTTGTATTAACTCAACTGGCCCTCAAGAAAATTGATGGTGAAGGCATTACACTAGGTGGTAATATAAATCAAATTCCAAGTGGGAGAACTGTTAGTATTATGGCTTGATTTAGTCCTACATCGTTTATTATTGTGAGATGTGGTTCTTTATTTTGCTATATAAGCAACCCTATGTAATGCTTGATATACACACAAAAATAAATTACTTTCTAGTGTAGTCGTAGACGTAGGCATACATAGAAATAAATTACCTTTTAGTGATGCTTTATGTGTTGTATTGCAAAGGTGTTGGATTAAAGAGGGTTGAAAGTTTTGGGTGTGATTTTTGCATGGGTTGGAATTTGTATGAACTGTTTTAATTGAATTATGATGGCTTGTTTGAAAATCTCATTTCTATCAAAAGAGGAAAATCCACAAGTTGTGGAAAAATCCACAAGTCTCTTGTGAAATTCATTGATGTGAATTCTACATCCCCGGAGCCAAATCCACAAGTTGTGGAAAAATCTATATATCACCTATGGAACTCGTTGATGTGAATTCTACATCCTAGAATCAAATTCACATGTTGTGAAAAAATCCACAAGTTACTTGGGGAATCTTCTGTTGCTTTCTTCACATTTAATATGAACTCTCGTGTCCTCTCTATTATGTGTGGAATTTATGTTTTTCTTTATGTTTCATGAAATCTTACTAGTTGTTCTTGAACATTGATGTTTCAGAGTGCTTGTTACATGAAATTATGAAATATGACGTGTGAGACTTGCCTTGATGTGTTGGTATGAGATATGATTGATTTTGAAATAAAATGTGGAAGATAAGGTGATTTCATGGAGAAATTCTTTTTGATGTAATGTAGTGTATGTAATGATCTATGGATTCAAGTAAGGTTACATCTTGACACTCTAATGATCATTCAAACTCATGTAGAGTAGAATAGTTCATATGGTGAGAGTAGTAGGAGGTCTTACTCTAAGGTAGGATAATGGCCTTAGATGATCATGGATTAACCTTGTGTGTTGTAGAGTGAAACTCATTGGCAATGGGTCTATAAAACAGTAGAAGCCACCAGAAGTGCAAGTTTCCAGTGAATCCAATTTCATTACTTGTATCTGGATAATTGACTTAGAGTATCTAATATTGCTTGGTATTACATGTTGCTTGTGTTAGCATGACTTGATTGTTATTTGTTAATTTAATTTCATCAACTTACCCTTCCTTGTGCTTTTGTCTTCTTGTTTGTCTTTTCTTTTGCAATATGGTCGCCAAAATTGGTGTAAGCAGATGAGGAGACACTTGTTGATCCTGATCAGGTGGATGGAGAAGTTGTCATTTAGATAGGATGTCTTAGAAGGACTTTTTCTTATGTTCTTAGTTAGTTCTCTATTTTAGTATCCTTTTGAAAAACTCTTTGATGCATATGTGGATGGCTGTAATAGTTATTCTATTATACTCTTTCTCATTGCTCATTTATATAAACTATGTGATGTTTTATTTAATAGTGTTTTCTATTAAATGGTACTTTACACATTTTCTTTGCTTGTTAATTTAACACAATTACTTATTAATCTTTGGAATTGAACTATATAGAAACATTTAAGTTGCTTCTTGAATTGAATTTGAGAAGAAAAGAAACACATTCTAACATAAAAGAAAGGCAAAAAAATCAAAGAAAAGAGAGAAAAACTAAAGTATTGAGACATGAAATAGTGAAAAGCAAAAAAAAAAAGAAAACATCCAATTAAATTATGTAAACTTGTTTACATGTGTTAGTCTTGTGACTTGACTTGTGTGTGTGAACATCTTAAGGTGTAAAATTTGTTTGGTTAAAATTTGAAAACTATAATTTGTGTTTTAATTGGTCTTTGATTCAACTTGCACTTTTATTTTGTTTTTGTATTTGCCTTTAATTTTTGCTTGTCATTTTTGTTGGAATTCCTTTAGGATTGCCATAGCTTTTGATCTCGAAGAAAACATCCAATACCCAAGAGAAAATGTAGATGTTTTAATAATGTTTGCAGATGTTAATGATGAAAACTCAAGTTTTAGAGTCTTTTTTCTTCTTATGTCTGTGTCTTTCACATAAGGTATTCACTGATATTTTCAAGATCACTGATATTTTCAAGATCAGCACAAATCTAATTTTAAAAAAGAAAATGTTTTGCCAAAAGGTAAACTTAAGCATAAATATTTTTTAAAGGATTTTAAGAATAATTAATTTATCAAATTAAATTTTAATTGTTTGAAATATTCTTTAGATGTTTAGAAACAAAAATAATCAATTACTTAAATAACCAATTAAAACATAAAGCTATATAAGCTCTAAGTGTTTTTCAAGCGCTCAACAAAAATAATTGACTAGGTGTTTTCATAATTGATTAAATTATTGTTGAACAATTAATGAAGAGCATGCATAATCAATTAAAAATAATGATTTTCAATTATCTTAGAGAGCTATTGCAAAGTGTTTTCAAAATTTTGTTAGAATAATCGATTAAGAGTTTGTTTAACCGATAAAATGCATTAGAAAGTGTTTCAAAATCAATGGTTAAAAAACTCTATAAATATAGATTCGTTTTTAGGCAACTTTTGCAATCATATAAAGAAAATCACCCTGAAGTTATATGAACTATATAAACAATTTTCAAGTGCTTTCAAATCTTTCAAAGTAAACAAAGGTTGTGTTGATTTCAAATAGACCTAGTGTTGCTTCTATTGTGGTAAAGTCTTTTCATTTGTGTTTCTATAGTGTGTTTTAGACTTGTCGTTTGAATTGTTGTGTTGTTAGGTGTTCCAATGGTGTTTTTGGGATATTGTATACAGTTATTAAGAAAAACATTATTTTAGATAGTCAAAGAAGGGATAAGGCTAAGATCCTCTTGAAGTGGTTCAAGACTAGTAGATAGAGAATATATGCTCTTTGCTATTTAGAGTTGGTTAAGGTTGATATCCTCTAGTTTGTTTGTAATTGTTTGTTAGCTTTGTACAAACATTTTTGTCAATTGTAGAACTAGGTTTTCAAGGGAGAAAAAATGAGAGCCGGGCATAGGATTAGTTGAGCCAAACCAATAGAAAATTTTGTTTATCTTTCTCAATATCTCCCTTTCTATTTCTTTACTAATCCGTGTATCAATTAGATTTTAAAGATAATTGCATTCTGAATTTCAAGTTAAAAAGGATTTAAAAGAAACAAGTAATTTTTGGGAAATGTTTTAAATCCTCTCTCTTGGTTTAACAAAGCCATTCTTATCTTTTTAAGAAATGGCCTCAGAGTTGGATTTTGAAAAGGAAAGATCCTTATTTCAAAATGGATTTGAAAATCAAACATTTGTTGAAGTTGTTGCTATAAACAAGCATCCTCTCATTTTTGTGATCAAAACTATCCTTTTTGGAAAATAAAAACGTCAATCTTTCTTGAGTCCGTTGATAGAGGAATGTGTGGTAAAAGGTCCCCTTATTCCTATGAATATGTCCACTAACAATGTGTAGGAAGAAAATATTTCTTTTTATGAACAATTAAGGAAACCAGAACAACCCAGTATAATGTAAAGGCAAGGAACATCATCGCTTCAGCTCTCACTCCTGATGAGTTCTACATGATCTCAATATGCAAAAACATAAAGGATACAATAAGCCTAGTATGTTGTGCTTGGTCTCCCAAGAACCCAAAGGGACTTTGGTTATATCTTTGTGATAGTGGACTATTTAAAAAAAAATTGGTCATTGCAAGCCATGCCATAAGTGGATGAAGCTAGCTATATCTCAAGACTATTATTTAGAAAGGTTGTCATATTGCATGGTGTACATAAGACTATAATGTCTAATAAGGATGATAGGATTTAAGTCATTTCTAAAGAACTCTTTAGCAAAGAATTGGAACTAAATTATTATTCTTTATAACTTCTCACACTCAAACTAATGGACTAACTGAAGTAGTAAATTTGTTCCTACCTACATTAGTGAGGGTAATTTTAAAAGGCAATAAGAAGTCTTGGAATCAATGTATTTCTCAAATAGAACATATTTATAATGTAGTTGATAAGAGTAATAATCTTTCTCATTTTGAGGTTGTTTATGGTTTTAACCCCTCCATTCCTCTTAATTTGCTTCCACTTTCGGATACAACTTCTTTATTTCTTAAAGAAGGGATATCAAGAAGTGTCATATAAAGGTGAAAGACAATATTGAAAAAAAAAAAAAAACCCTCAAAATTATATTGAACACAACAACGAAAGAACGATTTTTTTAAAAAAAAAATTGAGATTAGGTTTGACTTCAATTGAGAAAAAAAGATTGACTTCTTAGAGGTAATTAAAAGTCAGTATAAGAGTAGATGATCAATTCCAAGACCTCCAAAAATTAAATAATATTGTGTATTTGTTATATATCTCCTTTTGCAAGGGTTATTGATTTTGATGATGATTTAGAAACATAAATGTGTGTACACATCAACAATATTTTAAGAAAATCACTTGATGGTGCATTTGTCAATAAAAATCATCGTGTGAATGCACATCATCCGACGATATCTTGTGAAAATTGTAAAAATTTTATAGCACAATTTAGCACTCCTTTCTTATGTTTTGAACTATTTTTCTTACATACAAACCTTAAAATGCACATAATACCACTTTCTCATATTTTTACATTGACTATCTTTATTATAATCGAATTTAAATTTTCAATATTTTATATCATCTAACAATCGATCTCTCTCATCACTTTTCATGCACATTTTTAAACTTTACTTCATTCATATAAGTTTCATATTTTTCTAACAAAAAACTTGACAATTTCGTCAAAGAAGTAAAAATGGATAATTCCAATATTTTTTATTTTTATTTAGCCAATTTTTCCTTCGTATATGCAAATTGATTTATTTTCATATGCATGCATAAGGTTTAAATAAGGTTGGTTTAAAAACCATCTCATTTGAAGTTTTGTAGTGCACGTTATGAACAAAACAAATTTGTTGTTTGAGTTATAAAATACACAGGAGAATTTTATTTTTCTATTTGTTCTGTTTTTTCAATATTCATATTTATTTTGAACAAAACTTTATTCTTTTAGTTAAACAATTTGTGTTTCGTATCTGCGTTTGTATATGTGTATTTATGTAACTTAGAATTTTAAATAGTAGTACAATGTTAATAAAAATCTGTTACAAGTTAGATGATTTCAAACATGTTTTATCTCTTACACATATTATTGAGATTAAGTATATTTTTATATAGATTGTATTCATTATTTTTGTGGTTTTATTTTTAATTTTTGGAAAGTAAAAAGTAGAGTTGTTTACTTTAGAAAAGAAATGAAAGGTAGAAAGTAAAGTATTCTTCCTACATAGATAAGATAGTAAAAGAAGAAGAAGAATTCAAGAAGAACCATTAATTAGAGTAAAGGAATTACAACTTAACTAACATAAGAAGCAAAAACTTACTAATGAAAATAATGAGAGGTTGAGAGGAACTCACCCTTTGTTATTATCCTCTTAGTCATGAGAGAATGTGAGGGAGAAATGGGATATTTGTATTTATGAAGAAAGGTTAAAAGACATTTTTTTTTTATTGAAGACTTTTTTTATAATCTCCTTTTGCATTGCGTAAACAAGAGAGAGAAGAGAGGTAAAAAATAAAAATTACTCCATGTTTATCCTTGTATTAAAATGGTCTAATCAATGAATATTAACTTGACCCAATTAATTTTTCTTTTTAGTATAATTGCAATTCCTAAAATTGGTCTAAAAATCTTAAATTAACCCTTTTATAAAAATCCATCATTCCATTTATGAGTTGACTAATAATTAATTTTATAAGATTAATTTTATTTTTTTCACTTCTTAATATAACTATATTTTATACACACACTTAGGTCATATTTTACATATTTAAAATATTACTTATGTATAAATAAAGTCAAATTTCTATAAATTTCTAAATTTTCCTAAAGGAAACTTTTCGAGTTATAAAAAAGTCAAACATATAATTCATATAATATTATTTATATACAACAAAAATAAGGTGTTATATTCTATACTCTTAGATGCTTTGAGCTGAAATCTTTCTCGTGTAAAGGTTAAACTTAATGTCTTCAATCGTAATGCATTCCTTTCTTACACTCAAATAACTCACCAAGTTCTTATAGAATGATGAGGTAGAAGCAAGTAAAATTATCTTCATTTTCCATTTTCCATCCAGACATTAATGTTTTAGAGTTTTGACAAGATTGAATTGAGCTTATAAAATTGAGCCTTGAGTGGTGTATGGACCGGTGAAGTTTTCTTCTTTGCAACCTCATAAAGAAACTTGTTGATAAAAAAATCCTTTAATGTAAGATGGAAACTTTTTTATCATTGATTTTCTCAAACTTAGATGTGGTATCAATTTCTTTTTTTTCTTTTTTGTAAGAACTTTTCACAAACTTAAATTAAGATCAAAACTAACTTTGATATGAGTTCATTTTCATCTAACGTCAAGCTCAAAGAACAATAAAAGAAACTCTACAATAATAATTGAGCCACACCAAGAAGAAATACATCAAAGTGACACATAAAGAAAGATAAAAATAAAAAATTATCTTAATTAAGGAAATAAATGTTAAAATCAATTGCTTCCTCTATTCATTTGTAAAAAGTAGAAAACAACCCTTATATAAACTACAAAATTTTTACATATTAATTAGAAGTGAAAAAATAACAATCAACTAGGATAAGATAATATGTAATAACAAAAGAATGTAGTACTCAATTATCATAGGATCTCACTGTAAGATAATTTCTTTTTTTCTAATCAACAAAGAATTTTAATTAAATGAAGTTTTAAGATGCTCCAACCCATATACGATATATAGTACTCAATGTATTAAGAGTTAATACCCAAACCTCAATATTTTGCATTACATTCCCATCATTTTGGAAGACTTTACACAATAGCTTAAATACACAAAGACAATTTTAATCATACTTCCTTTGTAGGAGATAACTTGTTGCTAGCACAACTATCATGAGATTTGCAAATTCCAAGTATGATTGACACTAACACAACTACCTAAAGATGATTTTGTTGTCAATCATTGGCTATTTTTGTCCTTCATTAATTTCACCGCACTAGTGGCATATAAATTGTAATATGTTATGCCTCTCCATTTCTCCATCATTCAACATCACCATGGTCTTTATTTTGTTGAGACAAAATTTTAATACTATAAGCACCCCTAACATCCATACCCATAGTCAATCTAGACTAAAGAGTCTGAGAAAAGGTTAAAGATTTCCAAAACTATATGATTTTCATAAACTTTCTCTATAATATCAGAAACCTTGTTTATGTTTGCTACTAAATACCTTTTATGGTCCTTTCACCTAAAAAACTAGCATTTGGCTCATCCTATTTACATTATTTTATCAACGTTCTTATACAATAGACAAGACATAGACACTAATTAGAGTAAGAAAATTTCATATTTGAGCTTTTAAATTTTAACCATACCCATACTATCATTTGCTCCTTGCAAAAGATCTCTTCAGCATCAACCTTTGCATTCCTATCACTACGTCATTCTTATGGTTCCATAGGCCCCAAATTACAACTATTCAAACCCCCTATCAAATCATGTTCCCTTTGTGGTTAAGTTCCATTATGTTGAAGTTTTGAAATTTTTCACTAGTCTGGTTGTGATGTACATTAATGATCCTTTCAATCTCTGATAAGAAAGTTGTTACTTGTTGTTTTTCCCATTCAAACCATTCTTTCCTCCAATTTAGTTTCCATATCCATATTTATTATCCTTCCACTTTCCATAGTCAACCAAAGTTCCTTGTTTTATATTTTTATGAGTATAGTATATGGTACACCTCCTTGAGTGGCCTATTTGCAATCCAAACGCCTTCCCAAAACTTTATCTTATTACCTGAACCTACTCTCGACATGATACTCTCCTCAAACCATGTATTCCCCTCCCTTGATCCACATGGCTGATGTAAATTAGTCCACCACCAGGACTTCACTCTCCCACTCTTCATTCTCTCTAAGCTTCTTCTAAATCCCTAGCTTTCTATACCTAATCTTCACTTCCAGTTAGCTAATAGGGCTATACTGAATAATTTTATATCTTTGATCTCAAGTCACCCATTATCCTTAGGTTTGTCCGCTTCAACCGGACCATTTTTCTTCCCCCAAACCCCAATCCCATCCTTAAGTAAGACAATGTCTATTACTATCAAATGATATCTTTAACTATTAAACAATCCTATTAACAAAATTCCTCAATAACCACAAAATATTACATTCTATAAACAACTCAATTCACCAACATCTACACTTATACCTCTATTAAGCTTTTACTACATAGCAATTCATTTATTAAACTAACTTTCTAATTTATTAAAATAAATCAAGAAGAATATGTAAAAATGCTATAACAAGGTTTCGTCGTAACCGCAAATAAGTTTTTTTCATGCACGTCCGTTTAACATACTTCATGATGGAAGGCTTTTAAGTTCTCTTTAATATATGGTACCTTTTGTCGTGAGGCATGAGCAAAGGTTAGAGAGAGATTGGGTTGTTTTCTAGGGCACATTGTGGTCACAGGTCACAGGCATATGTCTACTCTGGTCCCATTCCTGGCTTTTTTATTTTCGATGTTTCTGTAATATTCCCTCCACAGATGTATTTTCTTTTTGTTTTATCTTTAGATTTTAGTTTTCAAAGAACCTTATATTCAAACATTTGATGATAGCTGCACCACCACTATGAATACCTTAACCCACGAGAACAGACCCTTTTGGTGTTGTTCATCGTGACATCAATCCCACCTTATCATGACGTGTGCCCTCTTCAATTTAAGAGCCTATGTGCAACTATTTTCCACCCACCAAACTTAGGGAAAATGCTGGTTTTTCCTTAACAATTGTTGTCGACTTCATTCTCCCTTTTCTTTTCGGTGTATAGTGTCATTCTCTCCTTCCTTTCTACATAAGTTTCCTAACTCGTAAAAATCATGCGTTTTTGTTTTGGATAATGATATTACAATAACAAAATTTTGACAATTTTTTCTTGCAACTTGAGTTGACATGCTTTTAATGAGTTTGAAATATAGGAAAATGAAAAAATAAAAAAATAAAAAATCCTTTAAAAGATGACAACTCAGGTTGTAAGATAAAGTTATCAAAATTTAGTTGTTATGGTATAATTTTCCTTTCATTTTTGTCTCTAAACAATTCCGAGTAAAGACCATAACAAGATGAGTAATTATTAAAAAGACTAATTATTAAGTCACATAATTTGAATATATTTTTAATCAATTTGATGAAAATATATAAAAAAAGTGATAAATCAACCATCTTCTTAAATTATGTTTAATTATACCTGCTTTCTCAAGAAAAGAATAATAAGTTAAAAAGTTATATAGTTTAAATGAATGTTAAAAATTTATAGTTAGAACTCACTTATAAACACCAAAAATAATGTGTTTAAAATTTATATATATATTATCTTTTTTTTTTCACTTGTTCAAGTCATTCTCTTCTTAATTGTAACGTACAAAATCATTGTTTCTTGTCATTTATCACATGTTCTACTCCCTTTATAAAACATAGACATAAGTAAAACATAATCGACCGTTCTTACTCATTTTTGTTATGTTTTATTTCTATATATATATATATATATACATATACATATATATATATATATATATATATATATATATATATATATATATATATATATATATATATATATATATTAACTCACTTCACTACAAGAAAATCAATAACAACTTATTTTAAAGATAACAATAATTAATCACTATATTTACCAAGTTATATACCATTTTATAAACTAAAAGTTATTAGTATCTATTATGAATAAAATACTATGATTAGTTTGTGAATTAAATTCTAAATTGTTCTCTAACATTAACTACCAATGTTAGAGCTACTTACTATAATTGATTCTAAATTAGTCTTTTAATTTTAACTAATTTGAAGTTAGAGACGAACTTAAACATTAATTCCTTGGTAGTTGTTAGATATATTAGACTATTAGATATCTTGGATAAATATCTTACCTTTATCTTTTATTTAGTTACTTCTTTATTATTCCTGCTTTAGTATTTTGGGCTTAGCCCATATCTTCTATTATAAATACAGTACCCTATGTGTATATTCTACACAACCAAGATTAATCCCATACATACTTTTCACTATATTGAACATGGTATCTAGAGCATAAGGTTCTTTGGAAAAAATTTTGTCACCCCTGCCCACTACAACCGCATTTGTCGTCGTCCAATGCCATCATCGTTGCCAGAGCTTTAGTTTCGACTGACCACCACACGGTTTTTCCCATCTCAATCAGGCAACAACAATGTTGTCGAGATCGCCACCATCGAAGTCCAGACACACTCACACCCACCGATCAAAATTTGTTGTTGTCGTCCTTTCCAACTACGCGTGGTTGTTCGTGCATCGTCGTCTCCAATGTCGAACACCTTCATTGGACTTTTTGCAACTTCCTCTCTCTAGATCTGGCCTTGTTGTGTTGATTGGGCCTCTTTGGATGTTTAGGGTTTTTCTCTCTTCTGCTCTTCATGGCTTTTTCCCCTGTAGTCTCTTCTTACCTCTCTTCTATCACTAGTACGTTTGACTCGTCCATATATACTAATTATGTCAATGTGTATTTCTCTATTCCTAAGTTAGATGACACTATTTATGAGATTTGAGCATCATACGTTAAACTTTGGCTTAAGAGTCAAAGGTATGTTGATCATATTAGTCAAAACGTGTCTACTATTGGTTTCGTTGCGGTTACTCGTTGGCTGAAAATTGATGCTCAGTTATGCATTAACTCTTCTTTAAAACAACCTTTTTATTCCTACAAAACATGTTTTGAAATCTGGTAATACGCCAAATTATTATACACTAATGATACTCAACGTATTTATCGTGTTTGTCATTATCTTTTCAATATTGTTGCTCCTCAACATCAAGACTCTATGGCTAATTATATGGGTCAAATTCATGTTATTTTTCATGAATTTAATGAGTTATTGCTTCCTGCCTCTACTCATACCTAAGAAATAGAGCAACGATCAAAGTTCTCCATGATATTGGCATTACACAGACTTTAGCGATAAATATTCCCACATCTGTGATCAAATTTATGGTTCTCTTGTTGTTCCAACTTTGATTTCTACTTGTTCCACTCTTTTGCATGTACCTACTAAACCCATCAATGATACATCTATTTCTGTTGATGATTCCTCTATGTTGGCAACTCAACGTGATGATTGTAATCACTCTCGCAAGCCAAGAAAAGGACATCACAAATGTGGCCATTGTGGCAGGCTAAGCCACAAGACTGATAGATGTTATGTGTTACATGGTCATCGTCCTAGTTTTGCTATTGTTGTTCAGATTGATCTTCCCACACAATCACCTACTAGGAATCCTCTTTCATCCGATATTATCGATAACTCTCTTATTTTTTGTAAATTTCTTAAATGGTATAAGGATCAACAACCTTCTAGTACCATTACATTTGTGGCACGCACATGTACATATTTTGTTGGCCTAAATCCATCTTCTTCTCTTGGTCCTTGGATTCTTGACTCAAGAGCCACAAATCACATTACTAGTAACAAATCTTTGTTTTCCTCTTTATCCTCTTGGGATCCTTTACCCTCTGTTACAATGACTGGTGGATTTAGAATTTTAGCTCACTGTATTGGGACTGTTAACCTTTTTCCTTTTTATGTCCTTGAGTCTCCTTTTAACTTATTATCCACTAGTCGTCTAACTCGTTGATAAACTTTTAAGTTGCCTCAAGTTTATGCAAAAATAGATTTCCTCACTAGAGTAGTATAGTGTGAAACCAAAGATCAATAATAGGAGAGACACTGAATTTGAGTGTTTATAAGTGCAGTTGGAGAAAATCTACTTATTTAAACTAACTAATATATCGCAACAATGCAATGAAAATTATGCATGAATTCTATCCTACAACAACATATGATGCATGGAAATGAATTATTAATGAATAGAACCTATAAACTAATGATATAATATCTAATATAAGCATCAAAATACTCAAAACAATGCAAAAATAATCATAATGCAATCTATTTATGAAAATACCTAAGCAAACTCTGAATATGTGTCAACACCCAATTTCGTCCGGGTGAATAAATTTATTTAAAATATATATATATATATATATATATATATATATATATAAAATAAAAAAAAAAAATATATATATAAAAATACCTAAGCGAACTCTGAATATGAATTATGGAATACAATTATTACACATAAAATCTAAACACTTAAAATGATCCTAATGTGCAAATAAAACTAATTGGAACTACTGGAATCAGAAATCACGAATCAACATATATACACATATCTAAAAATGTACATATGTATACATATGTACATATATATATATATATATTGCATCATACCAGTTTTGCATAAGCATTGCACTTCATAAATTGGTGAAATCTGTCATGGTCTGGCAAGTGGGAATCTTTATTTTTGTTTAAATCTTTACATCATGATTCAATTTATGCATGATTTATGGTTCTGATTAAAGCATAGTCACGTCTTGCAAATATGTACTTCTTGCACCTGTTTTGCATTACAATCACATATGAAAATCTGCACTGCACTCACAAATCATTTAGGATCTCCTTCATTCCATTTTAGATTCAACTCATCCTTCCATTAGGTTTCATGCATTGCATTCATGCATATCTTCATTTAATTCACTCATGTATTTATTCTAGTTTTAAGTGATTACATTCTGCACTTTTTCTTAGTTTTAAAATTTCTTTTCCCCCTTTGTTTATTTTTATTTTCTTTTTAGCAAGATTAAATTACGCAAGCTAGGCTCGATACACACCATTTCCATGGATTTGATACCCATGGTTTCCCTATTCTTCATTGTGGGGATTTTGGTTTTGTTTACTCTAAGCGTGACAAAATTGAGTTAACAAGGAGCTGAAATGAAGAACACTCATGAACAATGCAACAAATGTTTAATTATGAATTCTTAGTGATTTAATTCACTTTAGCCAAGGATAAATGTCCATTCACTTGGTTTAATGTGACATTTGTGTGCTCCTATCAATTTCGAATGTATTTATACACTCAAGAGTGATTCAAGAAGTGAAATTAACCATCAAAAGATCTATAACTCAAACACTCACTATTTTTCTCATGAAAAAGACGAAACAAAAAGAATCAATGAAGGGACTAAACGATGAAAGTGAATTGAATTCATAGTGTAATGTAGCAATAACTTACAAATCATGAAACAATTGCAAAAATGTAACACAATCTAAATCAAACATTTGAGAATAACCTATTATAAGGTCTACTCCAAGAGTTCTTCCAAATCAAAGTGAAAATGATATGAAACCTAGAGAGAATGGTACGAGAATGTAGAATTGTATGATGTGTATGGTGAACTCATGTATGCTCTGTGTTTTCCAGTCCAATATAGATTCTACTAAAATACATAACTGCAAACTAACTACTCTAGTTACCATTTTCTAAAAGATAAGAACAAAAACTACTTTAAATCTAACTATGGTTGGTAATCAACTTGAGTTGAGTTACTCTTAGCCAGCTGGCATCCTTCAGATGCATTCCAAAGGTTGATTAAGGCTTCAGAAGATGTGTTTGAGTGCTTGGAATAGTCTCCACAACTTGCACTTGAATTTTAAGCTCCACATAAAAAGTCAACTTTTGGTCAAACTTGTAGCTTGTGCATTCGGCTTTATTGGTTCAAATTCATTATTTTGTAGGAATTGGTGCTTCCTTCATGACAAATTAGCTTTGTTCAAGTCTCTTTTAGTGTCCTTAAAAGCTTCCAACTCTTGAATCAACAATTGGAACCTTAAAATTGAAAGTCAACCCTAAAGTTAAACTTTCATATTTCAAGTGTTCTTCCAATTTGCTTCACCTTTCTTTAAAGCTGCAAAAATTATCTTTCTCAAATTTTAATCAACTTTCAACATTGAATTGAATGTGTTAACTTGCACACAAGTCACCAAACACAAGTTAGTATCTTATTCTCTTGAAATAATCAAAACTAGATTTGACTAGGTACACTAGCTATACTAACTAAGCCAATTCTTACTAAACACCAAAATGAAATGTTTAACTATTTTAATTAGTCGAAAAACCAGAGCCTAAAACTGAAATTGTCCTTAATTCTACTACTAAACCTATTCTTAACTAATACTACCTAATGCCATTCAATATATGCTAAGACTCACTACTAATTAAACTAATTAAACTAATTAAGACTTAACAAGACTATAAAACTATTACTCAAAATCTAAACTAATTATGACTCTAAAATTGAACTTATCCAAGAAAATAATATAAAGAATACAGAGCTATTATCCTAAACTACTTATAAAACAAATTCTACACCAACACTAAAAACATGCTAAAAACACCAACTTAAGCTAGATTTATAAGACTAACCTAAAATGATCTTTAACCTAAATCTAATCTAAAAAAAAAGAGAAAACAGAATTAACCACTATATGATAAACGATGGACGAAACTACATGGGGAATCGCTGAAATATCGTTCCAATCGGTGGAACACCAATTAATCTTCGATCTTGTGGATCTAAGCAACGGAAGACTCAATATCCTCTCGGTAAGAAGACGTTCTCTCTCTCGAACTCGTTTTAGTGGGGCACCTCTCGGATTCTCACTAAATCGGAAACCCTAGGAGGTAGAGACCTCAACTAGATAGGTGAGCTTAAAAAATGGGGGATAAACCCTCACTATTCATCAAAGCTACTAATACAATCAATGGCTTGCCTCTTTATAACAAGATAGGCAATCGTGAAAGCTAAACCCTAACGGAAGGAAATGGAAAGAAATACATTGGTGGGAGGGAGAAAGGAGGTTGTCTAATAAGGTCTAAACGACAAAGAGCTCAAAGATAAAGAGAGCATGGTAGCTAAGGGTATGAAGATGAAACTCTTACGGAGAGGACAACGTGGTGATAATAAACCCTCGCAGACTAGGAAGACGTAAGCGTGAGGGGTAAACCCTCGCTACTGAGAAGGAAGATGCTTTTCCCTTTTGAGAAGCTAGTTGGACCCTTTAAGTTGAAAGAAATTGGGTTACTAGTTGCAGGCCCAATGTGTATGCATGATTGTGTGGCTCATGAAGCTTGAACAAGCTGAAGAAAGCTGCTAACGTTGGCATAATCACATTGGGCTTCTCAGCCCAAGGAGATGGTGCACATGGTTGCTAAATAAAACACGTTGGACCAGGTATAGGCCCAAAACGAAAGGCAAAGAAATAAATTTGGACCTAAATACAACCCTAAAAAAAATCTACTTACACCATTAATCACTATTCCTATACAATTATTTAAGAATTAAAAAAAAAACAAATACGTGTTTACCTAAACCATGGCCTAGGATGTGGACCCTTAGGACGAGATTCATATTAAAAATGCCATTATATACACGATTTTTTATAGTGAATGCTCTCTAACCTAAATCTAATCTAAAAAAAAGAATTGACAATTATACTAACCCAAAAGAATACATTAAGTGAAGGAAAAAAAACTCAATGATAAGGCATGTTTATTTACAGGATCGGAGTTTGACATAGGTGATTAACACCGAATGTAAGTGTCATGGTCTTTATGCTCAATTACACATGTTGGGGTAGGTATGGAGTCTCCATATCTTCTTCATGCTCAATTAGGCCATCACAGTCTTGCTAAATTGTAACAACTTGTTCCCAGCTTATCCAATTATCCATTTTGGTGTGAATCGTGTCAATTAAGTAAACAAAGTCGTAGTTCCTTTCCTCATAGTGTCTCATAACATGTTTCGTCCCCGTTTGCCTTACTTCACTCTAGCAATTTGGGGACCTAATCGTGTTAAAGCTAATCTAGGCTTTTAGTATTTTGTTACCTTTATTGATGATTTTTCCAAATGCACTTGGTTGTTCTTAATGAAAAATTGCTCTTAGTTGTTTTCTATATTTTAAACATTTTATAACGAAATTAAAACTCAGTTTGGGATTTCTATTCGAACTTTGCGAAGTGATAATGATCGTGAATATATTTCCCATTCTTTTAATCATTTTATGGCTTCTCATGGCATTCTCCATCAAACTTCATGTGCTTATACACCTCAACAAATAGGTTGGCTGAGCTCAAAAATAGACATCTCATTCAAACAACTCACTCTTTTAATTCATGTTAAGGTTCCTCTATATTTTTGGGGTGATGTTATTCTTACTTCATGTTATCTGATTAATCACATGCCCTTTTTAGTTTTAGATAATAAAATACCTCATTTTATTTTATTATCCCATGAACCTTTTCATCCCTTATCCTTAAAAGTTTTTTGGTCTACATGTTTTGTTCACAATTTTAGTCTTGTCTTATAAGTTATCTTCTCGATCACACAAATGTATTCTTTTAGGATTTACTAGATCATAAAAAAGATAAAAGTGTTTTCTCCTTCTCTTAACCGCTATTTTATTTGTACAAATGTCACATTCAATAAGTCTTCTTTTTACTTAAAAGGTCATTCTTCTTCTGATATGTCTCTATCTAATACAATCAATATTTGTAGTATAGTCAATATTCCTAATATTTGTGGTTCTTTAGTTGTGCATTGTCTACCACCACAACAATCATTAGACTTTTCTTCACCATCACCAACATAAGATTATTCTTCACCACCATTTTATGTTCAAAAACCACTAAATAACTCAATTCAAGTGTTAATTACTTTGCCTCCTCTAGCTTCGAATGTAAGTCTGATCTTACAATTTCCCTTTGAAAAGCTAATCGTTCTACCCATAATCCCTCTCCACATTATATTACTTTGACTTATCATAGGTTATCTTCACCTTTTTATACTTGCCTTTTGTCTATTTCTCTTGTGACCATTCCAAAATCTGTTAGTCATGCCTTAGCCCATTCGTGTTGGCATCATGACATTCTAGATGAAATAAATGCTCTTTATAATAGTGAAACATGGGAGCTTGTTCCATTATCGTTCAGGAACTCTATTTTAGGCTGCAAGTGAATTTTTGTTATCAAAGTGGGTTTTGATGATACTATTGATCGCCTCAAAGCCTATCTTGTGGCCAAAGGTTACACACAAATGTTTTGTGTTGGATTATGGTGATACTTTTTCTCCTGTGGCAAAGATGGCTTCTGTTTTTTATTTATAGCCATGGTTGCTCTTCAACAATGGTTTCTTTATCAACTAGATGTAAAAAATGCATTCTGATTGGAGATTTGCAAGAGATTTATATGGAGCAACCTTCAAGATTTGTTGCTTAGGGGGATTCCTCTAGATTGGTATGTAATCTTTGAAAATCCTTATATGGCCTGAAATAGTCTCCTAGGGCCTGGTTTGGAAAATTTAGCAACGTTGTTCAACAATTTGGTATGACTCGGTGTGAGGCAAATCATTCAGTATTTTATCGTCACTCGAGTGTTGGATGGGTCTACTTGATAGTATATGTTGATGATATCGTTCTTATAGGTAGTAAAAACCATGGAATTTAGTGTTTAATTTATCGTTCTGATGAGTTCATATTTCTGTAATCATTTAGTGTTTAATTTTGAGGATTTAATTGAATTTTTGTTCTTAAAAGATTGATTTAATTAGGATTTCTTATAATTAGGTTTATTGACAATGAGATACAAAAACATGTTAAAATAGCTTTTTAGTTAAATAAATGTTCCTTGGATATTTTGAGGTGTGTCAATGCAACTGCAACTAAGTTAAGCTCATGGAAGTGTGGAAATATATTGATTAAAGCTTCATGGCACCTTAAAGATAAATCCAAGAATAGAAAATTCACAAAATCAAAATAATTCAAGTCAATCATTGCATGAAGAAGGCGTGAAAAGCTTCAAAAAGTGAAGTTTAACTAAGCCAAGAAAAGAAAACGAACAACAAAAATTGGACCTTGCGATTTTCTCTATCTTTATGATAAAAGATAAATTTGGAAAATATATCTTTAGATACTTTATTTGATATTTTTAAATAATTATCTTATTTAATTATATCATAAAATATCAAAAGATAATAACTACAAAATCTTTTAAATATGGCAAGATCTTCTTAAATCTTTTTAGATCACCACAACAAATAAATATTCCTGAAGATATTGGATTATTTAAAAGATAATCGGTGAGATTACAAAGGGTTGATTTGGGAAAATTAATGCAAATATTATTTGGTGATAATTTATCAGATATTCTTAAATAATTAATTTATTTAATTATATCATAAATTTTCAACCAACTATATTTGTCAAATAGTCTATATCTCTCCAAATATTTTTAAATATTTGTAACGTTCCATTAAATTAACAAACATAATTAACGGAAACGTCGCACAAGGTAACATAATAGCGCAGTCCTGGAGTTTTAAACCCAACTCCTTACAACACAAGGCACACCACGATGCCATAGGAAAACCAATTATAAAGTTTAAGAGGAACATGAAGAAATCAAAAGTCAAACTGATACATGGGTCGTAGCCCTAAAGAAAAGCCCAACAATAATACATCAAGTCCAGCCCAAGTGAACTATGCAGCGGAATCCTCTCTCCCCTGTTGGCCACGAGTACCTCTCGCATCTGCTCCCATCAATAAATTGATGATCATCGCAAAAGTAGAAGGATAACATACAAGACATTCAAACAAGAAAGGGTAAGCTAGGGCCAAAAAGATTTCATCAATACAATCAAATATATTTTCACAGTCCAATATACAGATATCAACCAAGCATGTTATGACTTCTCAAACAGTACACTAAGACTCGACTCGACTCATCCGGATACATATAACTTGGTCGGATTCAGCGAATGCTTGCACTTGTGGTGGATACCTCTGCTCACCCCTGAGCTATGTGTTACAAGTGTTACAATGAATCAATTCCCTCACACACAAGGTTAACCCTTAATGAGTTTCAGGCCTCCTACTACTCTCACCACAGGACTCAGTCTGCTCTAAGTGAGACTAACTGGCCCCTTAGAGTGTCAGGATGCAATCCTTACCTTGAATCCTTACCAAGTTATATAGATGGGGCACCACTATGGACACCCACTAGCAGGGGCCATGGAATTACGTCTCGACCACTCAAGCACGACCCTGAGGATCTCACCTAGAGATCCCAAGGAATTACGCACTGACACGGACCAATCATACTCAACAAATCAACAAGGAATTAACATGCATATACATTTATATATTATACCAGCTCTTTATAATTTCACCTTTTCCATTTTCCCGATAAATCCATACCCATCCATCATTCTCAAACCATAGTAGTGAATTCCATCTCATGCCAATACCATGCCACTTTAATACCAACCATCCCATTTATTCCTCATGCCAATATCACACAATCACAACAATCAAATTTGTAGCCACAGCTTATCTCATGCATCTCATTTCGCAAGCCTCATACATTATATAGAGTACAACATAAACCAAACATTTCATTTAGCCAAACAAGAAAAACAGCATAACCCGCAGCGAATCTCACTCAAGCTAGGAGCCCTCGCTCAAGCGAGAGGAGTACCCTCGCTTAGGCGGTGGACTCTCACTTAGGCGAGATCGCGACAGGGACGCTGGAGGCTCTCGCATGGCTCGCTTAGGCGAGCCCTTCTCGCTTGAGCGGGACAACCCCTCGCCCAAATGTGAGGTTCCTCGCCTGAGCTAAAATAGGAGCAACATGCCAAGGCTCTCAAGCGTGCTCGCTTAGGTGAGCGTCTCTCGCTTGAGCGAGATGGTGCCTTGCTCAAAACAAGAGCTTTCGCCTGAGCGAGAGCTCGAGTGCAGCCCTGACCTGTTCCTGCAAGTCTTGCCTAGGCGAGACAGGCTCGCTTGGGCGAGAGTGTCGGACCTCACCACTGTTTCTCCCTGCCACAAACATATTTTCATGCCCAAACAAAGATACCAACCATCTCATGCATTCATAGTAGTATACAACCTCAATCAATCACGAAACAACATAGAATAACAGAGTTCACACCAATTAAACAAGAGGGTTCTAGCTTCCCTTACCTGGAATAAGCTAGTACAGTACTCCGACACCAACCACGGAACGCAGCAGCACTAGGAAGAGACTTAGGACCAGAAAACAATGGAACAGACCTTGAGATTGGTTTCACTACGAAAACTCCAATTGAGACAACTCGGGATTACACTAAGAAAGGAAGAATATGAGTTGGGGCAACTTACGTTGAATAAAACGAGCTTTGAGCAAACTTGTCCGAGACGGGAAAGCAAACCCTAGCAAAGTGACGGCTGCAGCTCTTAGAACAATAAGGTCAAATTCTGAAAGTGAGTAAGAGGGTTAGGGTTAGGGCAGACTTAGGGTCTGTTTTCCCTTTGGGCCAGCCCTTAGGCCCAGTTCACATGGGGCAGCCCTTTTAATTTAGGGCAAAAAGAAATATGACATTTTCGTGGGCCTTACAATATTCATAATCACTATATAGATAAATAATATTTATCTTTATGTTTATTTTAAAAGATATTTGAGAGATTTTAGCAACACAAAAGCTCAATGCAAGTCCTATATATAGAAATCAAAGGGAAGTAGAAAAAGGAAGCTCAAAATTTTGGAGTTTAGAAATCCTTAAGGGAGACTAATTTCGTCGTGTCTCTCCGTTCTCTCTTTTCTTCTATTTTTATTTTATTTTGATTCCATGGAGGGTTAAGCTTCAAGGGTTAGTTTTATTGTAGTTTCTTAATTGGATTCTGATATTATAATAAAATTGTTTGTTCTTTTGATTTTTCTTGTGATTATTATTGTTGTTATTATTGTTGTTATTATTATTGATATTATTATTATTGTTATTGTTATTATTGTTTATTGGCTTTCATCTTTAGCCACCATGTATAGATTGACTTTCCATGTAGTTGATCAATGATGTATACAAAACAAGACTATAAATTGACTGTTAGAGTCGGGTACTCAGTCTTGCTCGTCCTATATGCCTAATATAGTACAATTATAATTATTATTATTATTATTATTATTATTATTATTATTATTATTATTATTATTATTTAAAGTGGGTACCATTGATTCCCCTTTCCCTTTCATGTTCTGTTAGTGGGAAATTAATAAAAGTAAAAGGATGAGTCCACAAGCTAATATCGGCTTAGAGGGTTACATATCTAACCTGGATTCTCACACGCATCCGTCTCCATAATATATAAAACCAAACCAGACAGAATATGCGTCTTGACACACTCATCCTTTTCCCCACCAAATTAAACAAATCATCGTACGGAAGAACTAAACGCACTCTTTCCACCTAACAGAAAACCTCTCCACTATTGTTAAATCAATCAATACACATTCATTATCACTTAAATATAGACAGTGTTTCACACATTCCTTTTTAACTAAACAAATACACACCCACTTCGTATTAGATTTCTTATAATCTCTCGGCTTTGGAAGATTTTTAGAGAAATTTTTATGAAGACGTTAATTTTTATAAGAAAACGAACAAAGTAGATATGGTTTTCTCTCTTCAAGAATGCTGTAATGTGTATATATTATGATGCTTGAATTAGGACTCTTACCTTTATAGTAGTATGAACTTTTGTTTACTTTTATGAATATTTACTTGTTCTAATTACACATTTTGTTTGAGAAACATTAATATAGTTATTTAGTAGTATTTAGACTAAGATGTATGACGTTGTAGTACAATACATCATCTTAAATATCAAATTTCATACTTTCAGACAATTATATATCATGAACTTTTTATGAACAAATTATAATTTTTTTAAATTTTCAATAATTTTTAACTTGTAAGCCCAACACTAAATTAGAGCGAAAAGAATTAGTCTATTTTAAAATTTACGTTAAACCAAACTATCAAAACATCTAATGTGGCCCAAGAGACCAACTTTACTGAGGCGGACTATCCGTTGGGAGAGACATATTAATGTGTTTTTCTCAGCTACACATTAGGAAAATAGGTTTTGCATTCAAAATTTCACGTACTTCTCCGTAAATTCGAACAAAGTTAATATTTCTGTCCATATTGTTAATGAATTGTTATACATATCAATGCCAAAATCTTTTTCTATCTTCATCATAATTAACTACAGGAATAATGCAATTTTCATGCCAATTATCCAACAGTTTCTTGTTATCAATTTTGAGAACAAGTTTTATAGGGGCAATTCAGAAAGGGCAAAATGGGAAATTTATTTAAACATATGCAGGTGCAGGAAAAAAACTGCCCAGAATGTTTGCTTTGTGTACGTAACTATTGGGACATTTTATGACTGTTTACTTTTTTGCGGACCAGGTAGTTTCTTCTTGCATCCCTTGTTTTCTTCTTCCATCTTATATTTTTGATATAAATATATATTTGGTATCCAAACTTTTTCAGAAAGTTCAATGTGGTACCCGAACTTTAAGAATGTTCAATTTGGTACCAAATGTGTATAAATATACCTATATTTTTTTAAAACTTCAATTATACCCCTGTTGAAATTATAGTTTCAGATTAGTGAGATATTTCAGATTATACAATTAAAAATTAAAAAAATATTAATTTTATACATTTCGGATTATACAATTTCAAAATGTAGATTTACATTCAAATTATATAATTTATAATACAAATTTACATTTAGGATTATATAATTTACAAGGTCCTTTTTGAAAACAATCCACAATGTAAATTTCATTTTAGATTGTATAGTCTGTAATACAAATTTACATTTTGAATTTTATAATTTATAATACAAATTTAGAAGATAATCTTATAATATAAATTACATTCTTAATGGTCTAATTTGTGATGCTAATTTATATTCTAGATTATACTATAAATTCGATAAACAATTTAGAATATAAATTATATTTCAAATTGTAGAGTCAATAGAAATTATATTTCGAATTACAAAATCAAAAATGTAAATTATAGTTCGGATGACAGAATCCATAATACTTCTTGTTCCTGCAGAAACAAATAAGAGAAGTTAGACACAAATATCACCTTACCTTCATCTACAATCTCTCGAGTTGGCTCTTCCTCAGCTTGCGTATGTCATCTATTAGTATGCACGGTTTGGACCCATGAGGGGTTATCTATGAAGAGGGTTTCGACAATCAAGTCAGCCAAAAGATTCTCAGAAAGTCAAATCTCTTGATTAAGAGATTAATGAATGCGTATCTTTAATTACTGAGGTCCACGTGTATTTATAGAGTTATTAATTATGTTTGGCCTTCTCGTGGGCTGGGCCATTGCTTGGGTCGTAGATGGGCCTAGGCCTGGCTTAGGCCCTTAGTTAATGATTGTTGGTACTAGGGGCCTTGTTTGTAATATTCTAAGTCTAGAATGGTCAATAGATGTCGTCTTGTCCTCTTAAGTAGGCGGCCTAGGCCGCTTATGCTTGTCCGGTTATTCATTTGATAATTGCTTGCGGGGCTATACGTAGGCAGCTTTAGCCATGCAGTTTTATCAGTCCGCCTAGGTGCAGTACATTGTTCCTCAGCCTTTGTCGGTGGAGGTATAACGACAAAGGATGAGAAGTATGAGTAATATCATTAGTGCGCCTAGGTGCAGTACACCAGTCCTTCAGCTTTTGTCGGTGGAGGTATAGCGACAAAGGATGAGAAGTGTGAGTAGTATCATTAATCTGCCAAGGTGCAATACACTAGTCCCCCAACCTTTAAGTGTGATGAACAGTGTTAAGGCTAAAGTCTTAATAGGTGGTAGTAGGTGAAAGGGTGGCAGATGTCAGAGCTCTAATCATGGGGTACCGCCGTTTGGAGTGTTGTGACGTTTCGCATTTCGTTGTGACGCTTCATCTAATCGTTGTTTCTGGCGAAGGATGTGCGAACACAATACTCCTTGTTCTAGTGGTCACGATTGCTGAAGTCATGGCTAAATTGCATTCCGATATTTGAGAGGGGTGATCAAAAGGATATTGTGGCACTAGAAAGGGTCAGTGTCGTCGATTGTGTGTGTCACGGTCGAGAAGGAGCTACTGAGGAGTCTTTCTATGTGTACATGTGTCACTTTTTGCAGCTACACATTAGGCTGTCGTTTGACGACTTCACCATAGGAGTGCTGCGATTGTTGAATGTCACCCATATCAGCTTCATCCGAATAGTTGGGCATAGTTGTAGGCATTCCGGGTGTTGTGTAAAGCATTGTATTTACAGCCCTCTCCACATTCGTTCCTTTATTTCTTCGATACTCGGCCGATGAGTCCAACAACCTTGTTATCGCTCATAAGTCGACCAGGGATAAATGGATTGGACATGTTTACCCAGTCCTTTAAACACTTTAAGGATGGGTTCTTCAAGGTAGTGGTGAGGCAGGCAGGGTGTTCATACTTTTATACTGATGACGGGAGCACTAAGTTTCCCCTTTACTGGACCGACAATCCTTAGAGATATAAGGGTATGACGAGGGAGGAGTTGTCGGTGGCGAACAGGGAGGTGGTGGATGCTGTGATGCAATTTAGCGATAAGATGCCCACTAATGGCTTAGTTAGGGTTTATAATTCGGTTCATCCAATTATTGATATAGACGTAAAACCCGTCTACATAACCCCCAAGGACGCAAATAGTCACCATATATGCTGAGCGAATAAGAGTAACCGGCCTAAGCCGCTAACTTAAGAAAATTAAGCGAGAATTTGATAGACTCAGAGCATTACTAGCAAAGCCCTTAGGGCCCACAATAATCGAGCTAAGGGGTCTGGACTAGGCCCAGGCCCACCTACGGCCCAAATAGGGGCCTAACTCATGATGTGGCCAGACATAATTAATAATCTATAAATATGCATGGACCCGAGCAATTAAAGGTACGCATTCATTAATCCCTTAATCAGGAGATTTGACTTTCTGAGAGTTCTTTGCTGACTTGAGCGTCAGAGTCTTCTCCACAGGTAACCCCTCTTGGGTCTAAATCGGTCTAAGCCGAGACACCAACAGATAGCATATGCTAACCGGAAGGAAGCCTATTGAGAAGATTGTTGATTGAGGTAAGGTAACGGTTGTATCTGACATCTCTTATTTATTCTTCGCATGAACAATAATTATTATTATTATTATTATTATTATTATATGTTACTATTATATATTATTAATATTAATATTATTAACATTAGTAGTAAAGTTATTATAGTTATTAGTAATATTAATATGTTATATATTAGTTTTTTTATTATATATTATTGATATGAGAAAAGAAGTATCAGAAATATTATTATTATTATTATTATTATTATTATTATAATAAATAATAATAATTATTATTATCATTATTATTATATAATATAGTTATTTTATCTTTATATTATTATTATTATCATCATCAATTATACTATTACTATTATTATTATTATTATTATTATTATTATTATTATTATTATTATTATTATTATTATTATTAACTTTAACTATAATTATAATTATTATTGTTAACTATAACTATTATCTTATTATTATCAACTATAATTAATGATTATTATTACAGTCAACTATAAGTATTATTATCATTATTATTAATTATAATTATCTTTATTATTATATTACTACTATTATTATTTTTAATAAGAATTATAATTATTATAATTGTTATTATTATTATTATTGTCAGATACACATTTTACTTTTACTTACTAGGTTAGGAATCATGTTTCAATTATTTGACATTTTTATTTGTTTTGTTGTTCAATTATTTCAATTCAAATAAATAGGTACTAAAATTAGAAAAATAATAAAACAGAAAATTAGTTTTTGCACTATAAATAATTATTTAGATTTAAAATATAATAATTAAGAAGATAAAATTGAAAAAACAAAAAATGACATCAAAGATGTTTATCTCTTTATGTATGTAATTGTATTATCATTGTTATTATTATTATTATTATTATTATTATTATTATTATTATTATTATTATAATTATTATTATAATAATAATAATTATTATTACACGATATTATTATAGTCGTATTATTATTATAGTTAGAGACACATTTTACTTTTATTTACTTATACATTTTATTTGTTTTGTTGTTCATTTTATTTCTATATACGTGTAATTATTTGAATTAAAAAAGTAGTTACTAGAATTGGTAAAATGATAAAACTGACAAATAATTTTTTATTATGGATAATTATTTAAATTTAAAAAATAATAATTAAGAGGATAAAATTGTAAAAACAAAAAAGACACAAAAAATGTGTACCTTTTTACATATTTAGTTGTTGTTGTATTATTATTATTATTATTATTATTATTATTATCATTATTATCATTATCGAGATATATTATTATAATGGTATCATCTATTACATATTAAGAAAACAAGATACTATTAAAATTACTACATTACTCATTTTCTTTTATTGACATCTGTCATATAAATTAGTTTTTTCGTCATTTTGAAACTGAGGTACAAAAGGACCCGTGTTCAAATCCTACCAAAATCAATTTATTTTTATTTTTTCATTTATTTATGATTTTAATATAATATTAAATATATGCAATATTATTATTACTAATATTTTTATGTACCGTACCTGACCAACTTAACCATATAAATAACAACAAACAACCCCCACGTATATGCCGGAAACAACTAAAGTACACGTCTCGGGCCGGCATAGACCTAAACCAGCCTAAACTCAAAATAAAGGTTGCTAATGGAACGACCAACCTAGGACAGTGCATAGACAAAGACAACGTAAGCCAACCTAGGACAGTGCACGGACAAAGATGACATAAGCCAACCTAGGATAGTACACGGACAAAGACGACATAAGCCAACTAGATAAGTAACCAGATCAGACCATTCCAAAAGACTTAGCGAAATCAAAGCTCCCTGATATCCAATGAGCCCACAATAATCGAACTAAGGGCTTGGGCTAGGGTCCAAGCCCACCTACAACCCAAACTAGGGCCCAACCCATGACGTGGCCAAACATAATTAATACTCTATAAGTACGCGTGGATCCCAGTAATTAAAGGTACGCATTCATTACTCCATTAATCACCTGATTTGACTTTTGAGAGTTTTGGCTGACTTAAGCTTCGGAGTCCCTTCTGCAGGTAACCCCTCCCGGGTCCAAGTGAACATATGCCAACCGGGAATATGCCACCTGAGGAGACAACGGACTACATAGGTAAGGTGACACTTGTGCCTAATTTATCTTATTTGTTCTCTGCAGGAATTATTGGCGCCCACCGTGGGGCACGATACAACACCTAAGTACCCGTTTTTGTCCGAAGATGGTTTCAACCAGCAGTAGAGCTGGAGTTAACAAGCAGGCAGATGTTGGTCCCTCAGGACCCACTAGCATCACCCCTGACCTGGCCGCCATCCTAGACGGCCAGGCCAAAATGCAACAGGAGTTGGCAGATTTGAAGAAACGCAGCGCTGATGAGATGGAGGCGCTACGGCAAGAGAATTCCCACCTCAGGCGAAAGATCGAAGCCGATCCCACCTAGAAAGGAAAAGCCAAGGAGGCGTTTGAGGTTGCAAGGTCCCCGACCTTCCAACCCACAGAAGAAGAAATTGAATACTGTAACATCCTTGGCTACTCTTCCTCGGGCCCCAGAGGCTGTCAGGTTACTACAGCCCAATGCACCCCAACCCATCACCCTTCTCCGTCCATTCATACTGGGTGGGTTGTTGCCAGTGGGAATCGAACCCCCAACCTAACCTTTAACACCTCTGGCTCACCAGTAGATGCTGAGCCAGAGGTGTTAAAGGTCAGGTTGGGGGTTCGATTCCCACTGGCAACAACCCACCCAGTATGAATGGACGAAGAAGGGTGATAGGTTGGGGTGCATTGGGTTGTAGTAACCTGACAGCCTCTGGGGCCCGAGGAGGGGTAGCCAGGGATGTTACAAATACAACCCCACCCCTCACACCTTCAACACCACCCAACAAACGCCCATTCTCTTCACCCATCCCACTCACTTCCCCTCCACCCAACCAGGGCACACCGTAGCACCTACCCTTGCTGCTACCCTCCCCACCACCAGGTCCCTTACAATATACCCGCCACCATACACACTACCCATGTTCCACCTTACAATCCACAATACCTCCATGCAACCCACATCCCCCCTCACAACTTGACCTCCACCTTTCCCACTCTGGTCCACCATCCCATCCCTCCCCACCCGCTACCACCCCACCAACCCAGACGTCGCCACCCCTTCACCAACTTCATCGCCAACACCCCATTCCTACCAGTGGGAACCCTTCACACTGGACCGCTACACCGGTGAAATCGACCCTGACGAACATCTTAAAGTTTACATCACCCATGTCGCCTTGTACACGTCCCAAGACGCAGTCTTTTGTAAGGCCTTCCCCATCACCCTCAAAGGCCCTACTCTAGAATGGTTCATAACCCTTCCACCCTACTCCATCGACAACTTCGACGCTCTCTCCCATATGTTCTCAACTCATTTCACTGGCAGCCGACCACATCAGACCACTACAATCTCCCTTCTGGGCATTAGGCAAGAACAATGTGAACCACTCAGAGCATTCATCGATCGTTTCAGCAAGGCAGCCCTTCGCACCCCACACCTCAACCAAGAAATGATCCTGCAATATATGGCACTCATCCTACAACCCGACCCCTTCGCTAACAATGTCTACCTCCACCCACCTGCCTCTATGCACGAGCTCAAGTTGCGTGCGACCGATTATGTTCGCTTGGAGGAAATGCAGACCTTCCACACCAAATTCTGCAATGACTATGCAGCCACCACCACCGCCAACCCCACCCCACAACCCCCCGCCTTGACACCCGCCCACGTGAGCCCCGCCATCCCACTTTACCAGATATGCCCCCTTACTGTAGCTCGATCTCGTCTCCTTGATGAGGCCTTGCAAGCTGACCTCATTCCACCACCATGCAAGACAACCACTCCCCCTAATGCTGATATGACTAAATATTGCCGCTACCACCACAACCATGGCCACACTCATGAAGACTACAAAGCACTCCAGGATAAAATAGAAGAATTGGTCCGTGTTGGTCACTTTCGCCGCTTCATCCACAGAGATGATCCCCCTTCTCGAGCCCGTCACCCCTCTCGATCTGACCACATGCGCCCCCCACATGACTCGCGCCACAATAGACGCCCGCCCAACCCGCTAACTAGGACCGCCAATCGGCTCGCACCGACATCACCCCCGCCGATCCCCCATACGTGGAACTATCAACACTATCTCTGGTGGCTTCGCTAGTGGAGGATCCACTTCTTCTCCCAGAAAGAGATACCTCTGCCATATCCAATCCATTAACCACATTATCCATTCCCATCACAGACGCCGCATGCCTCCCATCATCTTCACAGACGACGACTTCCACGGCCTCGACCACCAACAAGACGACCTCATGGTCATCACTGTTGAAATCGAAAACTACGCTGTTAAGAAAGTCCTTGTTGACCAGGGCAGCTCTGTGGACATCCTCTACTGGGCCACATATCAAAAACTCCAACTCCCAGAAACTACCATGGTTCCATATGACGAACCCATCTATGGCTTCTTTGGGGAACAAGTTTCCACTCACGGCTACATTGACCTTCACACCGTGTTTCGTGACGGAACCCAAACTAAAACCATTCCCATCCGCTTCCTTATCGTTGACGCGCCCGCATCCTACAATGTCCTCCTTGGCCGCCCTTCGCTCAACACTCTCGGCGCTGTCGTCTCCACCCCTCATGATCCATGAAGTTCCCTTCCCCTTCTGGCGACATCCTCACCGTCCATTGTGACCAATGCTTGGCACGCGAATGCTACATGGCCAGCCAATGCCCACAACTCCCAAATCAGCAAACCAACCACATTGAGCGACCACCTGGCTCCGACATCGCTCTATCGGGCAAAAATCTAGACCCCAGAGTGGGCCGAGATGTTCGTCTCGAACCTGTCGAAGAAACCTCCCCTCTAGAGCTTTCGAATGGCCACTCCATCAACTTAGGCACTAGGTTGAACTCTGACGAGCGTGCCATCATCACACCTATCCTAGTCAACAACACAGACCTTTTCGCTTGGTCAGCCGCTGACTTACCTGGGGTAGACCCTCTAATAGCATCCCACAAGCTATCCATCTATAAAGAAGCCCGCTACATCTCCAAGAAAAAACGCAAACTCGGCGAGGAACGATGCCTAGCAGTTAAGGCTGAGGCCGATAAGTTACTGAGCGCCGGATTCATCGAAGAAGCTCAATACACCACTTGGCTTCTAATGTAGTCTTGGTGAAGAAAGTCAACGGCAAATGGCGGATGTGTGTAGACTACACGGACCTAAACAAGGCCTGTCCCCGAGACGCCTACCCCTTACCCAATATCGATCGACTTGTTGATGGCGCGACAGGGAATAAAGTACTTAGTTTCTTGGATGAATATTCTGGATACAACCAAATCCCTATGGCCGCATCTGACATGAACAAGACCGCCTTCATCACGGATGACGCCAACTACTTTTACAGAGTTATGCCCTTTGGCCTTAAAAACGCTGGAGAAACCTACCAACGGTTGATGGACAAAGTTTTCACCCATCTGATGGGACAATGTGTCAAAGTATACGTTGACGACATGGTTGTCAAGTCTCCAAGCCACCACCAACACGCCCAAGACCTCTCAGCGGTCTTCTCCGCATTACACCAATACAACCATCGCCTCAACCCCGACAAGTGTGTATTCGGCGTCGACTGCGGTAAATTTCTTAGATTCATGTTAACCCAGCGCGGTATAGAGGCCAATCTTGAAAAGTGCAAGGCGATCATCGAAATGCGTAGTCCCACAACCATCAAAGAGGTCCAACGCCTCATAGGCCGCCTTACAGCCATTTCCCGCTTCCTGCCCAAACTAGCTGAACAAACCCAACCCATAGTTCAACTCCTCAAAAAATATGCCCGGTTCACCACTTATACTCCACAAGCCGGACACTCGCCAACCCCTGCTAGTTTACATCACACCCATTGACCAGACCGTCAACGCTGCGCTTCTCGAAGACATAGAGGGCACACAACATCTTGTCTACTTCATTAGCAGAATGCTACAGGATCCTGAAACCAAATATCAAATGGTGGAAAAGTTGGCACTGTCCTTGGTCCACGCAGCTCACCGCCTATGCCCATACTTCCAAAACCACAGCATCACCGTCAAAACCGACTACCCAATCCAAAAGATATTGCAAAAACTGGACCTGGCAGGACGGATGTCATCCTAGGCCGTTGAATTAAAGCCCAATGCCTCCTAGACTTCGTCAATGACCTCCAACAGACACCCACGGAGGATCAGTGGACACTTCATGTAGATGGTTCTTCAAATCTGAAAGGTGTCGGTGCTGGTATCGTGTTAGAAGGGCACAACGATATTCTCATTGAGAAATCCCTCCACTTTTCCTTTAAAACATCCAACAATCAAGCCGAGTACGAAGACATCCTCATCGGCCTCTCTCTTGCCCGCGAAGTTGGCGTCAAAACGTTAACGTGCAAAACCGACTGCAAGCTTACTATGGGCCACCTGAATGACGAATTCCAGATTAAAGACCCCATCCTTTTACAATATTACCACCTGGTCCGCGCAGTCATTAAATCCGCCTTTGAACAAGTCCGCATCGAACACATCCCAGGACCGACAACATCAGAGCCGACATCCTTTCTAAATTAGCCAGCACCAAGCTAAAAAGCCGCCACCGATCCCTATTGCAGCAAACTTTATCTACACCTTCCATCACAAATACTTGCCACAACCTAACCCACGCCCCAGCCGACAATACCACCCGTCCCTAAACGCACAACTGGACCACCCCCTATATCCAATATCTCCAAACCGGCAACCCCCCACGAGATGCTGACAAACCTTGGCTGGCTAAGGCCGCCAGATATACCATGATAGGCGATGACCTCTACAAACGCGGGTACGGCCAACCGCTTCTCAAATGTGTCACTACAGAACAGGCGCAGTATATCATTAAAGATTTAAATGAAGGCATTTGCGGCTACCATTCCAACCAGTCCTGATGTCGCAAACCAATGGATAAAGGACAGGGAGAGAATCTTTGACGCAAAGATGTGTCCGACAGATAACAGACTTGCATTTACGGTGTATATGCTCACCGGGGAGGCCGAATATTGATGGATCAATGCCAAATCCATCATGGAGGAGATGGGAGAGCTAGTCACATGAGAGGCTTTCCGGGGGAAGTTTCTCTCAGAGTATTTCCTTGATATCGTCTAATATGCCAAGGAGGTGGAATTCCTCCAGCTCACCCAGGGAGGGAAGTCAGTAGCTGACTAAGCTGAGAAGTTCAAACATCTCAGCCGTTTCTACACCTTGCCAATAGATAAGGAGTGAAGATGTCGCAAGTTTGAAAATGAACTACGCGGTGACATTCGCTTGATGGTGGCACCCTTATCCATCAAGGATTTCACTGCTCTAGTGGAGAAGGCCAAACTAATGGAGAAGATGAAGAACGAAGTAGAGGGTCAAAGGCCTCAGTAGTCGCAGAGGGTAGGCGGACCATCTGGGTCCAAGCCCAGACATGAGAAGAGGAGGAGACCATATGATAGACCTCACCATCAGCCTCAGGGGTCTAAGAGTTTCCCTCCTCAGTAGGGTCGGGTGCAGTGTTACATATGTGGAGGTCCTCACCTAAGGAGTGTCTACCCACGCATGGAGGGTTATTGCAGATGCAACAACTGTAGCAAAGAGGGCCACTTTGGGAAGGATTGTCCCCCTCCGGTTCAGGCTCCTCACCAGCATTAGCGGAAAGACATAGGTAACAAGCCTCAGGCGACGGGCCGAGTTTATGCCATGACAAGAGTGGAAGCTACAAGTTCAGGTAACCTCCTGATGGGTTTTTGTTTGATAGTTGGGATGAAATGTTGTGTGCTATATGATTCTGGAGTGACACACTCCTTTGTGTCAGATGCTTGTGTGAAAAAGTTGGGTCTGCCGGTGTGTGAGCTGCAGTGTGAACTTGTGGTATCTACTCCGGCATCAGGTTTGGTCAGGACGTCGTCCTTGTGTGCTAGGTGTCCTGTGGAGGTGGAAGGACGCAGATATAAGGTGAATTTGATATGTCTGCCTCTCCAAGAGTTGGAAGTGATTCTTGGAATGAATTGGCTGTTTGCCAATCGCATCCTTATAGACTGTCGGGAGAAGAGGTTGTTGTTTCCTGACTCAGAGGAGCTCGAGTTGGTGTCTCCTCAGGGGGTGGTGAGGGAGATTCAGAGTGGCACGTAGTGCTTCATAATCTTCGCATGTATGGAGGTGGGGGAGAGAGAGACCATCAGTTATACCTGTGGTACATGAGTTTGAAGATGTGTTTCCGGATGAAGTACCAGGGTTGCTCCCAGTAGAGAGGTGGAGTTCTCTATTGATCTGGTACTAGGAACAGGTCCGGTCTCGATGGCCCCGTATCATATGGATCCGACAGAGTTAGTGGAACTCAAGAAACAGATAGAGGAGTTGATAGAGAAGCTTTATTCGTATCAGCATGTTTAATGTGCCAGAAGGAGAAGGTGGAGCATCAGAGACCCGGTGGGAATCTACAGCCCTTGGAGATACCAGTGTGGAAATGGGATAACATCTCGATGGACTTTGTAACCCATTTGCCACGAACTTTTAGAGGGCATGACACCATCGGGCTGATAGTGGATCGATTGACCAAGAGTGCTCACTTCTTAGCGATGAACTTGAGGATGTCGATGGCCAAGTTGGCCCAACTGTACATTAAGGAGATAGTAAAGCTTCATGGGGTGCCTTCGAGCATAGTTTCTGAGAGAGACCTATGGTTCACATCTCGGTTTTGGCAGACGCTACAGAGTGCTATAGGTAGCAAACTCACCATGAGTTCGGCTTATCATCCTCAGACCGATGGTCAGTTTGAGAGGACGATCCAGTCACTAGAGGACTTGTTGAGGACATGCATATTGTCCACATATATGCCGGAAACAACTAAAGTACACGCCTCGGGCCGGAATAGACCTAAACCAGCCTAAACTTATAACAAAGGTTGCTAATGGAACGGCCAACCTAGGACGGTGCACAGACAAAGACGACATAAGCCAACCTAGGACAGTGCACGGACAAAGACGATATAAGCCAACCTAGGATAGTACACAGACAAAGACAACATAGGCCAACTAGAGAAGTAACCAGATCAGACCATTCCAAAAGACTTAGAGAAATCAAAGCCCCCCGATATCCAATGAGCCCACAATAATCGAACTAAGGGCATGGGCCAGGGTCCAAGCCCACCTACAGCCCAAACTAGGGCCCAGCCCATGACGTGGCCAAACATAATTAATACTCTATAAATACGCGTGGACCCTAGTAATTAAACGTACGCATTCATTACTCCATTAATCACCTGATTTCACTTTTGAGAGCTTTGGCTGACTTGAGCTTCGGAGTCCCTTCTGCAGGTAACCCCTTCCGGGTCCAAGTGAACATATGCCAACCGAGAAGATGCTAACTGAGGAGACAATGGACTACACAGATAAGGTGACATTTGTGCCTAATTTATCTTATTTGTTCTCTGCATGAACATTTTATAAGTATTAATATTTCTAATTATTAATAATAATATTTTTATAAATATTTTTTTAGTGATAGTAGTAAAATTATAACTAATATTATTATTATTATTATTATTATTATATGTTACTATTATATATTATTACTATTAGTATTATTAACATTATTAGTAATAAAGTTATTATTGTTATTAGTAATATTAATATGTAATATATTAATTTTATTATTATTTATTAGGTATAATTACTGATTTGGTACCCAAACTTTTTGGTTAAGTTCAATTTGGTACCCATACTTTTGGTTTGTTCAATTTAGTACCGCAATTATCTAAAGAGATTCAATTTGGTCTTCTCCGTTAAGTTGGAGTTAACACCGTGTCCGTATAGGACACATGTCAAGCCATGAAATTTTTAATTTTTTTAATTTTTTTTTTCAATTTTCTTTTCAAAAAATTTTAAAACTGCTACATGTCAGTTTATCATCATGCCACTTGACAGCTTACAATCATGACACGTGGCAGTGATAATAGTTGTTTTCAATTTAGTACCCCAACTTAAATTTTTGGTTCAATTTAGTACCCAAATTTTTTAAACTGATCCAATTTCATCCTTTCCAATTTGAGACCAAATTAGTAACTAAGTTTAATTATAACTTATATATACATGTTAAAATAATTGTTTTGAATTTATACATCAAATCACTACACCTAAATATTCAAATTATTTTATTTTTTACAAGTGTAAAAAATTTCATGTGTAAAAATTTACAAAGGTTAAAATGTAAAAAATAAAATAATTTAAGTATTTAGGTAAATGATTTGATGTATATAATAGAAAAAGTTATTGTAACATGTATATATAAGTTATAATTAAGCTTATTTACTAATTTGGTTTCAGATTGGAAAATACTAAATTGGATCATTTTAAAAAATTGGGATACTAAATTGAACCAAAAATTTAAATTAGGGTACTAAATTGAAAAAAACTATGACCACTACCACATGTCATGATTGTAAGTTGCCACGTGGCACGATGATAAACTAACATGTGGCATTTTTAAAAAAAATAAGTACTAGAAAATTTATTATTATTATTATTATTATTATTATCATTGTAAGGCCCATTAAAATTATTTCTTTGCTTCCTGCCCTAAATTAAAGGGCTGCCCCTTATAAGTGGCCTGAGGACTGACCCAGTAGATAAAACCATTCCTAGTTGCCCTAATTCACACTTTCCATTCATTTCAGAGAACCTAGGACTGTAGTCGTCAACCCCTCTGCTAGGGTTTGCTTCCACTGTCACGTTGAGCTAAGAGAACTTGTTGCTCCAGTTAAGAGCCTCTGTTAACTCCATCTTCTGGTTCTGTCCCACCCTTATTTTAGCCCCATAGTTCATCCTTAGAGTTGTTGTGCTCGTGGTTGTGCCGTCAGGGACCTTGCTAAGCTTTTTCCAGGTATGGGGAAGTTAGAGTCTGAGTTTTGATTGTTTTTCTGGCTGAGTTAGAGTTTGTTGGATGTTGTATGAACTATATGATTGTGATGAATGCGTGAATGACGATGTACTGTTGTTTGGGTGCGAGCATGTGACTGTTGCAGGCAAAGCAGTGACGGAATCTGTTAATCTCGCCCAGGCGAGAGTAACTCGCCTAGGCGAGACTTGCAGGGGCAAACCAAGGGTTTCGCGAACCCTCGCCCAGGCGGAGGACACTGATTTTGAGCGAGGCCTAGTCTCGCTCAGGCGAGAGCCACTCGCCTACGCGAGGAGGAGTGAAGGCCTGGAATGCTGCTGTGGTTTAGCCCAGGCGAGGGACCTCACTGTTGGGCGAAAGGTTGTCTCGCTCAGGCAAGCCAGGACTCGCCTAAGCGAGCCTGCAAGAGCTTCCCAGCATTAGTCGCGGTCTCGCCAAAGCAAGGGTCTATTGCCTAAGTGAGAGCACCACTCTCGCCTGAGCGAGGGCTCTTGGCTTGAGCTAGATCCGCTGTGTGGTGGATGGCTTTCTTTAACTGGTAATTGGATTGTTGGTTTATGGTGTGTTTTGTATGATGTATGAGGTCTGTGAAATGAAGGATATGGTATGCTCTACATTATAAATTGGATAGATGTGATTGAGGAATCTTGGCATGTGAAACCAATGAGTGGGTTGGAATTAAAGAGACATGATATTGATATGAGATGAGGTCCCACACTCATGGGGCGGTAATGACCAGTGGTATGGATTCAACATGTGATACGAATGAGGATCCCTTTTCAAAGGTTGGTATGAATTTGTAAGCATGATTAATGTTCTCTTATTGTTGACGTATGGTTTTTGGTCCGTGTTAGTGTGTAATTCCTTGGAGTCTCTAGGTGGGACCTCCGGGGTTGCGCTTCAGTGGTCGGGACGTAATTCCATGGTGGTGCCCCATCTGTATGGTCTAGTAAGGATTCAAGGTAAGGTTGCATCCTGACACTCTAAGGAATCAGTTAGTCTTAGTTAGAGCGGACTGACTCCTGTGGTGAGAGTAGCAGGAGGCCCGAAATTCATTAAGGGCTAACCTTATGGTGAGGGAAATTGATTCATTGTAACACTTGTAACACAAAGCTCGGGGGTGAGCAGCTCAGGGGTGAGCAGAGGTATCCACCACAAGTGCAAGCATCCGCTGAATCCGACCAGACTATACATATCCGGATGAGTCGAGTCAAGGTCTAGTGTATTGTTTGTGAAGTCAGAACATGTTTGGGATGATATATCAAATGTTTGGGATGATACTTGATGAATTGTTTTACCCTAGCTTACCCTGTTTATTGTTTGGTTGTCTTGTATGTGGCTCTTCTTTCTTGCGATAATCATCAATTTAATTGATGGGAGCAGATGGGCGAGGTCCTCGTAGTCAACAAGGGAATGGTGACTCCGCTGCTTAGCCATCTCGGCTGGATTTCCTATTCTGAGCTTTCTTTTGGGGCCACGGCCCATGTATTTGGTTGTCCTTTAAAACTTCTATTTCTGTTCAGTTTAACTTCTGTATCTGTTTAGTTAACGTCTTGGTATGCCTTGATTCATCGTAAGGCGTTTTGTGGAAACATCTAAAACTGTGCTACTATGCTATTATGTTGTGACATTTCCTTTAATTTCAGCTATTAATTAAATGGGGTGTTACAATCATTATTAAGAATTATAATTAAGAACTATAATTATCATATTATTATTATAATTACTATCATATTTAACTTAAAATTTGACATTTCAAAAATATTATATTATTAACCACCATAATTATTATTAATATTGCTTCGTAATTATTATTATTATTATAAATATAATTGTTTTTTTATCCACAAGAACTATAATTATTATAATAGTTATTATTATTATTTTTATTATTATGGTTAGATACATATTTTACTTTTACTTATTATTTAAGAATCATGTTTCAATTACTTACCCTTTTTATTTGTTTTGTTGTTTGTTTATCTTTACATTTGAACAATTATTTCAATTCAAAAAATAGTTACGAAAAGTAGTAAAATAATAAAAGTAAATAATAACTTTTTTTATTATAAATAATTATTTAAATTTAAAATATAGTAATTAATAGGGTAAAATTGAAAAAACAAAAGAGGACATCAAAGATGTTTATCTCTTTATATATGTAGTTGTATTATTATTATTATTATTATTATTATTATTATTATTATTATTACTACTACGTGATATTATTATAGTGATATTATTATTATTATTATTATTATTATTAGTATTATTAGTATTATTATTGTAACGCCCCACTTAATTTAATAAATGAAATTAAAGGAAGCATCACACTGAAATAATATCTTAGCGCAATCTCGTAGTTTAAACATCACTCCTTACAATCCAAGGCACACCACGATGCCCAAAAAGAAACAAGTTATACAGTTTACGGGAAACATGTAGAAATCTAAAGACGGACGAGAACATGGGTCGTAGCCCTAACGAAAGCCCAAGAAGGACAGGAAGTCCAGCCCAAGAAGATTATGCAGCGGAATCATCTCTCCCGTATTGACCACGAGTACCCCTCACATCTGCTCCCATCAACAAATTGATGATCATCGCAAGAGTAGAAGAACAACATACAGAGCAAACAAACGAGCAAAGGGTAAGCTAGAGCCAAAAGATTTTATCATGCAATCAGGTATACTTTCGTAGTCAACTATACATACAACACCCAAGCATGTTATGACTTTCAACCAATACACTAAGACTCGACTCGACTCATCTGGATACATATCATCTGGTCAGATTCAGTGGATGCTTGCACTTGTAGTGGATACCTCTGCTCACCCCCGAACTGCTCACGCCTGAGCTTTGTGTTACAAGTGTTACAATGAATCAATCCCTCACACACAAGGTTAGCCCTTAATGAGTTTCAGGCCTCTTGCTACTTTCACCACAAGAGTCAGTCCGCTCTAAGTGAGACTAACTGACTCCTTAGAGTGTCAGGATGCAATTCTTACCTTGAATCCTTACCAAATTATATAGATGGGGCACCACCATGGACACCCACTAACAGGGGCCATGGAATTACGTCCCGACCATTGAACCACGACCCTGAAACCCCACCTAGAGATTTCAAGGAATTACGCACTCAGCATGGACCAATCATAATCAAACAAATAATATTTAGCATGCATACATGTATATCTCATGCCAACCTTTACAATCCATTCTCATTTGTATTCCATATTGAATCCATTCCATTCATCCTTCCCAAACCACGAATGTAGAAGTGTATTTCGTACTGACACCATGTGATGAAGGATTGACCCCAACCAAGGATGAAGGCACATGCTTAAGAAGACTAAGCATGTTTAGAAAGGAAGTTCACTAATCCTTCATCCCTTTCATTTATGTTTGTTATTTTTGATTCCCTAAGTTGACTTAGTTCAATCAACTTTAGTTGACTTGTTGACCTTTTACTAGGTTTGACTTGTTGACTATAGTTGACTTGACTTAAGCCAACATGCTAATCTATGTTTATTTGCTTTGTAGGTTAATTAGGAGTAAGAAAGCAA